>Ga0180008_1000040_pt1 | contig 136438 bp, 127 predicted proteins | sample MM_PW_MetaG_FD_121121 | JGI IMG/M metagenome (GOLD analysis project Ga0180008, IMG submission 121121) | Groundwater microbial communities from the Aspo Hard Rock Laboratory (HRL) deep subsurface site, Sweden - MM_PW_MetaG | ecosystem: Environmental > Aquatic > Deep subsurface > Groundwater... | reverse complement strand
GCGGCTCAAGGGCTACCGCCGAATCTTCTCCCGGTTCGAAAAGCTTGATGCGATGTTTCTCGGCTTTCTCAGCTTCGTGCTCGTGGTCGATGGGCTTCGCAGTTTGTGTTAACAGGCCCTAGCTGGTTTGCCCTTGAAAGCCGATTGTGTGTCCCCACATTCAAACGGTCCTGGCGGGCTGCTAGGCTGCCTTTCACCCAACAAACACCGCTGCATGCTGAATTTTTCCTGGCGCCTGCGCGCCACCCGTCACCTGGCCTGCACCGCGCTGCTGGCCCTCGTCGCTGGCACCTGGGTCGGGCCATCTCCCGCCATGGCGGCCAGCCTCGAAGGGCAGACTTTCGAGGACACGGCGGTGCTGTCCGATCGCACCCTGCGCCTGAATGGACTGGGCTTGCGCGGCGTGGCCTGGATCAAGGCCTTTGTGGCCGGCTTGTACCTGGCCGCCCCCACGAAGGACTCGGCACAGGTCCTGAGCATGCCGGGCCCCAAGCGCCTGCGCCTGAAGATCATGCTCGACGCGCCCAGCAACGAGCTGACCAAGTCGCTGACCAGCCGCATTGCGCGCCACGAACCGGAGCCCGTGCAGGCCCAGATCGGCGCCCGGCTGCAGACCCTGGCCTCCCTGATCGACGGCTTGGGCGAGCTCAAGGTGGGCGACACCGTTGACCTCGACTTCCAGCCCGACCGAGGCACCGTGCTGCGCTTGAACGAAAAGCCCATCGGCCAGCCCGTGGCCGGCGATGACCTGTACCGGGCGGTGCTGAAAATCTTCGTCGGCGAGCACCCGGCCGACAAACGCATGAAAGAGGGTTTGCTGCGTGGCGGTGTCTGACGACGCCAGCGGGGCGCCGGGCGGCACAGGTCAGCAGACCGACTCGCTGCCCGCGCCGACCGACCCTGTCGTCGATCGGTTCGTCGATGCCATCTGGCTGGAAGACGGCCTGAGTGACAACACCCTGGCCGCTTACCGCCGTGACCTGTCGGCCCTGGTGAGTTGGCTTTTCGGGCATGCGGGGCACACCTTGCTGCAAGCCTCGGAGGCCGACCTGCAGGCCTACATGCTGGCCCGCCACGGCGAGTCTCGTCCAGCCTCGGTGGGGCGCCGCCTGAGCGTTTTCCGGCGGTTCTACCGCTGGGCCATCCGCGAACACCTGTGTCAGGCCGACCCGACCGTGCGCATGGATGCCCCGCGCCAGCGCATGCGCCTGCCCGGCACCCTGACCGAAGACCAGGTCGAGCAACTGCTTGCCGCCCCCGATCCCCACGAGCCCCTCGGCCAGCGCGACCGCGCCATGCTCGAGCTCATGTACGCCAGTGGCCTGCGCGTGAGCGAGCTCGTGGGCTTGCGCACCGTGCAGGTCAGCCTGGATGAAGAGGTGCTGCGCGTGACAGGCAAGGGCAGCAAGGAGCGCCTGGTGCCTTTTGGCCAGGAGGCCAGCGGCTGGTTGCTGCGCTACATGAGCGAGGCCCGCCCACAGATCCTGGGAGAAGGCCGCAGCAGCGAAGACCTGTTCGTCACCGCTCAGGGCCATGCCATGAGCCGGCAGATGTTCTGGAAGCTCATCCGCAAACACGCCATGCACGCGGGCATCACCCAGCACCTGTCGCCGCACACCTTGCGGCACGCCTTCGCCACCCACCTGCTCAACCACGGCGCTGATTTGCGCGTGGTGCAGATGCTGCTGGGCCACGCCGACATCTCGACCACCCAGGTCTACACCCACGTGGCGCGCGAGCGGCTGAGGCAGTTGCACGCGCAGCACCACCCGCGTGGCTGATGCACCGGGGTGTCCTGGCTGCGGTTCAGGCGCCTCGGCAGCTCAGTCGGTGCCCAGCAGAAATGCCATTTCTTCTTCGGTGAACCCGGCTGCTTTGCGCGCCGCTTCGTTGAAAGGCGGGCGCAAGCGGGGTGCCTCGAATTCGCGCACCAGCCGAGGGTAGAGCGTCACGGCGTCGAGCCCGCGCTCCTGGCACAGGTGGTGAAACCATCGGTTGCCGATCGCCACGTGGCCAACCTCGTCACGCAGGATCAAGTCAAGGATCTCGACCGCGCGCAAGTCGCCCGCACGCGTGAGCTTGTCCTGGATCAGCGGCGTGGCGTCCAGCCCGCGGGCTTCCAGCGTGCGCGGCACCAGCGCCATGCGCGCCACGATGTCGTGCCGCGTCTTCTCGCACATGCTCCACAGGCCATCGTGGGCATCGAAGTCGCCGTAGTCGTGCCCCAGGCTTTGCAGGTGCTCGCGCAGCAGGCTGAAGTGCAGCGCCTCCTCGGCGGCCACACGAAGCCAGTCGCGGTAGAAGGCCTCGGGCATGCCCGCGAAACGCCAGACGGCGTCGAGCGCCAGGTTGATGGCGTTGAACTCGATGTGGCAGATGGCGTGCAGCAGCGCCGCGCGCCCATCCAGGGTGAAAGGGCTGCGCGAGGGCACGTCCTTGGCGGGCACCAGCCGGGGCAGGGCAGGGCGGCCCGGCATGGCGGTTTGCTGCGCCTCGCTCAGCGTCAGCACCGCCAGCCGCACGGGCTCGGACCACGCGTTGTCACCACTCGGGTGTTGCGCTGTGCGCGCAGCTGATGGCGCCACCAGGCAAGCCGAAGCTTCTTCAAACAGCACTCGTGCCTGGGCAGCTTTGCGTGCCGGATCGGGCTCGAGCAGTGCGTCGAGGGCCCGGTGTCGGATGCTCGGGCGATGCGGCGGGCTCTGAGGGCTCATGCCCCCGATTGTCGCAGCCCTGACATCGGGCTGGCCCAGGGCTCACTCGTGCCAGCTCACCCAGCCGAAATGCGCCGTCACCAGGATCAGGATGCCGAAAGCGATGCGGTACCAGGCGAAGGGCACGAAGGTGTGGCCGGACACGTAGCGGATCAGCCAGCGCACGCACACCCAGGCCGACAGGAACGCAAAAACCAGCCCGGTGGCGAACAGCGGCAGGTCATCCCAGGACAAGAGCGCGCGCTCTTTGTAGAGGCTGTAGATGCCAGCGCCCACCAGGGTCGGGATGCCCAGGAAGAAGCTGTAGTCGGTGGCCGCCTTGCGCGACAGCCCCATCAACATGCCGCCGATGATGGTCGCGCCCGAGCGGCTGGTGCCCGGCACCATGGCCAGGCACTGGATCAGGCCGACCTTGATGGCGTCGACAAAGCCCAGGTCGTCGATGGTCTCGACGCGGGCCTGAGGTTGACGCGCTGCGATGCGCTCGGCGATCAGGATGATCACCCCGCCGATGATGAAGGTGGTGGCCACCACGGTGGGCGTGAACAGGTGTTCCTTGATCACCTTGCCGACCAGCAGGCCCATGACGACCGCAGGCAGGAAGCCGATGACCACGTTGAGTGCAAAGCGCTGGGCTTTCGGGTCGGAGCCGAGGCCGGCGACCGTGTCCTTCAGGCGCTGCATGTAGACCAGGATGACGGCAAAGATGGCGCCGGTCTGGATGGCGATCTCGAAGACCTTGGCTTTTTCGGAGCCGGCGGCTTCAGAGAAACCCATCATGGCATTGGCCAGGATGAGGTGGCCAGTGCTGGAGATGGGCAGGAACTCGGTCAGCCCCTCGACGATGCCCATCAACGCGGCCTTGAAGAACAACACCAGGTCCAAAGCGATCTCCTGCAACAAGACGAAGCCGGCAGCGAGCCGGCGATGCAGCGCATCTTAGGGCCTGTGCATTCGGACACATGCCCCGCCGCGCCCCAGGGACAGGGGGGCTTGTCTACACTCCGCCACATGCCTTTGCTCACCCCCGATGCCCCCCTCACCGATGGCTGGCACCCGCCCGCGCAAAGCTGGCCCAACCGATACGCCGCAAGCAGCGAACGTGCCCGCACCGATTTCGGCGTGCCCCTGGGCACCTTCCTGCAGGGCGAGCCCTTGCCCGCCCTGCAATGGGTGTCCCGCAACGACGCCTTGGCGGCCGAGCTGGGCTGGCCCGTCCACTGGGCCGACGAGCAGGCCTTGCAGGTGCTGGGTGGCAACGGCCTGTGGCCAGGCATGGCCCCGATGGCCACCGTCTATTCAGGTCACCAGTTCGGTGCCTGGGCCGGGCAACTGGGTGATGGCCGGGCCCTGCTGCTGGGTGAAGTCGAAACCCCGCTCGGTCCTCGTGAGATCCAGCTCAAGGGTGCCGGCCAGACACCGTACTCCCGCCGGGGCGATGGCCGTGCCGTGCTGCGCTCGTCCATCCGCGAGTTCCTGTGCTCCGAAGCCATGCATGGCCTGGGCATACCGACCACGCGCGCGCTGGCCCTGGTGGCATCCCCGGAGCGCGTGCGCCGCGAAACCACCGAGACGGCCGCCGTCGTCACCCGTGTGGCGCCCAGCTTCATCCGATTCGGGCATTTCGAGCACTTCGCGCACAGCGCACAGCCCCGCCACCACGAGGTGCTCCATGCGCTGCTGGACTTCGTCATCACCCACCACTTCCCGCAACTGGCCGCGCAGCCCCAGCCCGCGCTGGCCCTGCTGGACGAGGTGGTGCGCCGCACGGCGCTGTTGATGGCCGACTGGCAGGCCGCCGGCTTTTGCCACGGGGTCATGAACACGGACAACATGTCCATCCTGGGCCTGACGATCGACTACGGCCCCTTTGGCTTCCTTGACGCGTTCGATCCGGACCACATCTGCAATCACTCCGACACGCAGGGGCGCTACAGCTGGAACAACCAGCCTCAGATCGGCTACTGGAACCTGCGCGCGCTGGCCCAGGCCCTGCTGCCGCTCATCCCCGAAGCGCAAGCCGATCCCAAGGGCGTCATCGAGGTGCTGGAGCGTTACGAGCAGGCCTTCATCCAGGCCATGAACGCCCGCTGGCGCACCAAGCTGGGCCTGCGCAGCGAACAGCCCGGCGACGACGCCCTGTGCATCGACTTCCTGCGCCTGCTGGCCGCGGGCAAGGTGGACTTCACCATCGCCTTTCGCCGCCTGGCCGATTTCGACACCACCGTGGGTGCCGACGACGTGCGCAACGCACCTGTGCGCGACCTGTTCCTGGATCGCGCCGCCTTTGACGCCTGGGCCGGACGCTACCGCAACCGCCTGCAGGCCGAGGCCAGCCAGGACGCCGAGCGCGCCGAACGCCTGCGCCGCGTCAACCCGCTGTACGTGCTGCGCAACCACCTGGCCGAGACCGCCATCCGCCAGGCCCAGCGGGGTGACTTCAGCGAGGTTCAGCGCCTGCACCGATTGCTGCAGCAGCCGTTCACCGAGCAGGCCGGCTGCGAGGCCGATGCAGGCTTTCCGCCCGAATGGGCCCAATCCATCGAGGTCTCCTGTTCATCATGAGCGATCACCCTGTCAAGAAGACCGACGCCGAATGGCAAGCGCAGCTGACCTCGGCCGGCGCCGAGCCCCTGGCCTTTCGCGTCACGCGCCACGCCGCCACCGAGCCGCCTTTCAGCGGCAAGCATTGGGACAACTTCGCCGAGGGTGCCTACCGCTGCATCTGCTGCGGCGTCAAGCTCTTCGAGTCGGACACCAAGTTCGACGCCGGCTGCGGCTGGCCCAGCTACTGGCAGCCCGCGGCCGACGACCTCATCGAGTACGTGCGTGACATCAGCCACGGCATGATCCGCACCGAGGTGCGATGCAAGGGTTGCGGCGCCCACCTGGGCCATGTGTTCGACGACGGCCCGGCGCCCACCGGCGAGCGCTACTGCATCAACTCCGCCGCGATAGACTTCGAGCCCCGGTCACGTTGATCGCCCCGATTTCGCCTCTGCCTAGCGCGTCCCCATGAAATTCCTCTTCGACCTGCTGCCCGTCATCCTCTTTTTCGTCAGCTTCAAATGGGCCGACGGGCACAAGGAGGCAACGGCTGCCTGGCTCACCGAACACCTGGGCTTCGCAGTCTCCGGCGGCTCGGTGGGCGTGACCGAAGCACCGGTGCTGCTGGCCACCGTCGTTGTCGTGCTGGCCACGGTCCTGCAAATCGGCACGCTCAAGGTGCTGCGCAAGCCCGTGGACAAGATGCTGTGGGCCAGCCTGGGCATCGTCGTCGTGCTCGGCGGTCTGACGCTGTGGTTCCACGACGAGACCTTCATCAAGTGGAAGCCCACCGTCATCTACTGGCTGATGGGCACCGGGCTGCTGGTCTCCGAGGTGATCTTGGGTCGCAAGATGCTCCGTCAGATGATGGGTGGCCAGGTCGACGCCCCCGACGCCGTCTGGCGCAACCTGGGCTGGGCCTGGGTGGTGTTTTTCGCGGCCATGGGCGTGCTCAACCTCTACGTGGCCTTCAATTACCCGCTCGACACCTGGGTGAGCTTCAAGATGTGGGGCAGCCTGGGCCTGACGCTGGTCTTCACGCTGGCGCAAGGTGTTTACCTCAGCCGCCACATGGTCGAGCCCGAGCCGAGCACCGAGGCCAAATCGTGAACCCAGAGAACACCGCGAACCCGCAACCCGTCACCGCCGACGAGATGGAGCGCGTGCTGCGCGCCGCGCTCTCGCCGGACGCCATCGAGGTGCACGACGACACCGCCGCGCACCAGGGCCACGCCGGGCACAGCGGCGCGCCGTTCGGCACCCATTTCTCGCTGCGCATCCGGGCCGCCTGCTTCAACGGCTTGTCACACGTGGGGCGCCATCGCCTTGTGTATGATGCCCTGCGCAATCTCATGCCCCGGGGCGTCCATGCCCTGGCCATCCAGGCCGAGCCGACCCAGCCCAAGACCTGAGCGGCTCACCTGACCTTCCTGCACCCCAAGCGCTCTGCTCAACATGAAGACTTCCCGTACCGCCCTGGCAGCCCTGCTGGCCGCTTCGCTGTCGCTGGCCGCCCCGTTGGTGTCGGCCCAGAACATCGCCATCGTCAATGGCAAGGCCGTGCCCAAGGCCCGCGTCGACGCCATGATCGACCAGATCATCAAGTCGCCCCAGCAGCCCGGCCAGCCGCCGATGACCCGCAGTCCCGAGCTGGAGCAAAAGGTCAAGGACGAGATCGTGCTGCGCGAGATCTACATCCAGGAAGCCGAACGCCTGGGCCTGCAGCGCTCTGCCGACTACAAGACGCAGATGGAATTCGCGCGCCAGTCCATCCTGATCCGCGCTCTGTTCACCGACGCCGAGAAGAAGCTGGGCACCACCGACGCCGAAGCCCGTGCCGAGTACGACCGCATCAAGGCGTCCAATGGTGACAAGGAATACCGCGCCCGCCACATCCTGGTCGAGAAGGAAGAAGACGCCAAGGCCCTGATCGTCCAGATCAAGGGCGGCGCCAAGTTCGAGGACCTGGCCAAGAAGAACTCGAAGGACCCGGGCTCCGCTGAAAACGGCGGCGACCTCGATTGGGCCAACCCTGGCAACTACGTGCCCGAGTTCTCGGCCGCGATGACCAAGCTGCAAAAGGGCCAGGTCACCGATGCGCCCGTGAAGTCGCAGTTCGGCTTCCACATCATCAAGCTGGAAGACGTGCGCGCCGTGCAGTTCCCTGCCTTCGAAGAGGTCAAGGAGCAGATCGTTCAGCGCCAGAACCAGGTCAAGGTGTCCAAGTTCCGCGAAGACCTGAAGAACAAGGCCAAGACGGACTACAAGTTCTCCAGCGGCAACTGATGGCTGCCGGCACCTGGCTTCGGGTTGTTTGAAGACCCGGGGGCAGTGCTGGTGCAGCGGCTGCGCGTCGATGACGCGGAGAGGCAGGCGATCCCCGGATCGGCCTGCCTTTTTTGTGTGCGTTGCCTGGTGGCGTGAGCCGGTGCTGGCGCCGCCACCGACGCTCGGAGGGCGCCAGGTTTCTCAGCTTCGCTTGCGGAACACCAGGTCCCACACGCCGTGGCCAAGTTTGAGTCCGCGGTTTTCAAATTTCGTCAGCGGGCGGTAGGCCGGCTTCTCGGCGTATCCCTCGGCGGTGTTGACGAGGTCGGGGTCGGCTCCCAACACCTCGAGCATCTGCTGGGCGTATGGCTCCCAGTCGGTCGCGCAGTGGATGTAGCCGCCAGGCGCCAGGTGCCGGACCAGGTCTGCCACGAAGGGCGCCTGGATGAGCCGGCGCTTGTTGTGGCGTTTCTTGTGCCACGGGTCGGGGAAGTAGACGTGCACGCCGGCGAGCGAGCCCGGTCGGATCATGTGCTCGAGCACCTCCACGGCGTCGTGCTGGACGATTCGCAGGTTGGTCAGGCCGCGCTCGCCGACCTGCTTGAGCAAGGAGCCCACACCCGGCTCGTGAACCTCGCAACCGATGAAATCGGTGTCCGGCAGGGTGTCTGCGATCTTGGCCGTGGCGTCGCCCATGCCAAAACCGATCTCCAGCACAACGGGCGCCGTGCGGCCAAAGACGGCCGGGAAGTCCAGGGGCTGGGCGGTGTAGGGCAGCACGAAGCGTGGGCCCAGCTCGCTCAGTGCCTTGGCCTGGCCTTCGGTGGTTCGGCCGGCCCGCATCACGAAGCTTCGGATGCTGCGGGGATGGGCCACTTCGGGAGGGGTGCTGCCTTCAGGCGGGCAATCTTGCTCGTTCGGGGAGGTCATGGCGGTATTTTAGGGTTGGGGACAGCCCTGATGCCAATTGGCGCGGGTGTGCAGCCTGCCCGTGACGCAATTGACGGATCTCCACCTGACCCTGCAACAGGCTGTGTTTTCCGTGGCTGCTTCTGAGATGCTTCTTCTCAACAGAACACGCACCGGAGTCCACCATGGCATCGATCACCAGCTTCACCCGCCAAGGCCTGCTTGCGGCGAGCCTTTCGCTTGGCGCATCGGCAGCCATGGCTTTGCCGATCACCATCCCCACGACTTTCATCGATGCCGAAGCCACCTTCAGCTTCAATTCAGACACAGCCGACCTGATGAGCGTGCTGGGCATCGGCGTTTCGGCCTTGGGCAACTCGGTGGACGATGGCTCGCACTGGAATTTCGCGATGCCCGTGACGCAGGTGTCGCTGGACGTGTCGCTGTTCAAGCTCAAGCCCTTGTCAGGCGCTGCGTCGGGTTCCGGCCTGCTGATCTACAACACCGAAAGCGGTGGCGCGCTGTCGCTGGCGAACTTCGGGCTGGATTTCAAGCGCAATGTGCTGACGGCCGATCTGGGCACCGTTGATGGCAAGATCACCAAGTCTTTCGATGTCTTCAATTTTTCGGTCACCAAGGGCTTGCACCTGTCCACCAGCGGTGGGCTGTCGATGCAGATGCAGCTCGACAACATGATGCTGACCCAGCAGGCGCAGACGGCCTTCACCTGGTCGCTGGCCCTCGATGAAATCGCACAGGCCGGCCTGCCGACGCTGAACTTCGGTTCGCTCGGCGTTGACATCAACCCCTCGCTGCGTTTTGGCCTGTCAAGCAAGCCGCTGGTGTCGGCTGTGCCCGAGGCGTCCGGCCTGGGCATGCTGGCAGCTGGCATGCTGGCGATCGGTGCGATCACGCGACGCCGCATGAAGGCCTGATCGAGCGGCCCGCGATGGCGCTAGAATCGCGTGCATTGCGGGTGTCGTTCAATGGTAGGACTCTTGCTTCCCAAGCAAATAACGTGGGTTCGATTCCCATCACCCGCTCCAGCTCAAAAAAGGCCAGTCACTGACTGGCCTTTTTCGTTGCTGCGACCGCCCCTGGTCTGATCAGTCCGCCGGTCGCGGCACCGGGCCGATCACCGGCTCCATCAACAACCCCGACCAGTGCAGCGGCGCCGTGGTGCGTCGCTTGGCCTCGATGTCCCGGTAGATGAAGCCGGCTTGTTCTTCGCTCAGGCCCAGGCACTCGGCTAGCTTCGCGGCAGGCAAGCCCTGGTTGAGGTGCCACAGCGCCACGTCCATCTCCTTGTAGGGCAGGGCGTAATAGAACTCGTCCTGGCCCTGGCTGAGGCTGTAGGTGTCGGTGGTCGGGGTGGCGTTGCAGATGACCTCGGGCAGTCCCATGTGGCGGGCCAACGCGTAGACCTGGGTTTTGTAGAGGTGGGCGATGGGCTTGAGGTCAGCGGTGCCGTCGCCGTTCTTGACGAAGAAGCCCTGGTCGTACTCGACCCGGTTGGGCGTGCCCACCACGGCGTAGTTCAGGCGGTCGGCGTGGAAGAACTCCAGCGTTTTGCGGATGCGCTGCTTGAAGTTGGTGGCGGCCACGATCTGCAGGTATTCGCGCAGGCCCAGGCGCTGCTCGTGCAGCGGGCCGTTGCCCGGCTCTTGAACCACCAGCTTGAAGTGGTTGATCTGACCCTGTGTGCCGCCCGCGATCACGATCTTGTTTTTCCAGCCCTCGCCATAAGCCGGGAAGACGGTGCGGATGGCTTCGTCGCGCCAGCGGTAGCAGCCGATGGCCTCCAGCGCAGGGGCGATGTCTTCGACCGTGTGGCGGATGCCCAGGTGCTCGGCCAGCAGGCGGCCTTTGATCGAGCTGTCGGATGACGAGTCTCGCTCAGGCATCAGCAGGCCAAACACCTTGTCGGGGCCCAGGGCGCGCACGGCAAGCGCCGCACAAACCGAGCTGTCGATGCCGCCTGACATGGCCACGACCAGTCCGCGGCGTTTGAGGTGCTGGCGCATCAGCTCGCGGAGCTTGCTGGTGATGCGGTTGATTTCGGCGTCGCGATCGAAGTCCAGCAGGGTGTCGATCAGGGTGTCGATGGGTGGGGGCATGGTGATGGCTTTCCCTGGATTTGAATGGCTGGCTGAAGTGGATGGGGTGTTGGGCGGCAGCTCAGGTGCCTCAGGTGCCGATCAGGTGTTTTTGCACCTTGCCCGAGGCGGTTCGGGGCAGGGTGTCGAAAAAGTCGATCTGCTTGGGCACTTTGTACAGGGCCAGGTGTTCGCGGCAATGGCGCTGGATGTCGCGCGTGAGCTGTGGCAAAGGCGGATGACCTGGGGCCGGGATCACGCAGGCTCGAGGCACCTCGCCCAGCAGCTCGTCGGGCAGCGGCACCACGGCACACTCGCTGACGCCGGGCACCGCCTGGATGCAGTTCTCGATTTCATGTGGCGACACGCGGTGCGCGCCCACCTTCAGGATCTCGCGGCTGCGCCCGTGGAGGAAAAGGAAGCCCTCGGCATCGAGGTGCCCGATGTCACCGGTGTGCAGCCAGCCATCCACCAGGGCGCTGGCGGTGTCGTCGGGCGAGTTCCAGTAACCGAGCATGAGGTTGGGGCCACGAGCCCAGATGTCGCCAACTTCGCCCGCAGGCTTGGCCCGACCTTGGGCATCGCGCACCTGCAGTTCGACCCCAGGCAGCGCCATGCCCACCGAGCCCGGCTTGCCCCGTCGCTGTGCCGGGCTCAGCGTGGTCAGGCGCGAGCAGGCTTCGGTTTGCCCGTACATCACCCAGAAACCGACCTCGGGCAACGCTTGCTGCAGGCGCTCGATGCGCGCCGGGTCCATGGGGCCCCCAGCCTGGGCCATGTGGCGCAAGGCGGGCAGGGGGTGAGCGCTCAGCTGACCTCGCTCGAGCAGCAGGTAAAACGACGAAGGCACACCGTAGAAGTGCGTGGCCTCGACCTGGGCCATGCGCTGCACGATGCGCTGCGGGTACATGAAGCTGTTCTCCAGCACCAGCGTGGCGCCCAGGCTCAGGTGGGTGTGCAGCACCGAGCTGCCAAAAGCGTAGTGAAAGGGCAGCACGCACAGGGTCACGTCGTCGGGTGACATCGGCAGGGATTGCTGCACTGCCAGGGTGTTGGCCGCCAAAGCGCCGTGGCTGAGCATCACGCCCTTGGGCTGTCCGGTCGTGCCCGAGGTGAAGACAAGGCTGGCCAGGGCATGAGGCTCCAGCGCGCAAGGTGCCGCATTGGGGGGTGGCGGCTGGGGTGTCTCGGGCAGAGCCCGCCAGCACAGGCGGGCCTGGCAGGCCTCGGCCAGTTGCGCGATGTCAGCGGGCTTGAGCGCCGGGTTCAGTGCAACGACCACGCCGCCAGCCCACCAGGTGGCATACATGGCCACGGCCAGATCGGCGCTGTTGTCCATCACCAGGGCCACGCGATCGCCGGCTTGAATCAGCGACTTCAACCGCTCTCCCTGGGCTGCAATCTGACTGGCGAGCGCGTCAAAAGAGGTGCAGCGCTCTGCCTCGACGAACGCAGGGTGCGCGGGGCGCGTGGCTGCCTGGTGCAGCAGGCGCGTCAACAGCAGCGGGGCGGAGGTGGGGTTCTGAGCGTCGGACATGACCGATTGCGATAGAGCGATGCAATTCCACACAGTCTAGGGGGACTCCGCGCCCTTGGGCGCCTTATCATCGTCCGGCAGGACTTGATTCAAGGGGGGTGTGCATGTGCGGTGTCGCGGGGGTGCTGGATTGGCGAGCTCAGGCCAATCCAGTGTGGTCTCCTGACAACGGGCTGCTCAGGCGCATGGCCGACACCCTCCACCACCGAGGGCCAGACGGTCGCGGCTTCCTGAAGCGCCCTGAGCTGGGGCTGGCGCACACCCGCCTGGCCATCGTCGACCTCGCCGGTGGCGATCAACCCATCTTCAATGAAGACGGCAGCATCGCCGTTGTCTTCAACGGTGAAATCTTCAACCACATCGAGCTGCGCGACGAGCTGATCGCGCAAGGCCACCGTTTCGCCACCCGCTCAGACACCGAGGTCATCGTTCACCTCTATGAGCAGCATGGCGATGACTTCGTGCACCACCTCAACGGGCAGTTCGCCATCGTGCTGTGGGACGAGCGCCGCCAGCGCCTGCTGCTGGTGCGCGACCGCGTCGGCATCGCGCCGCTTTTCTACCGCATCGGCGAGACCGATGACGAGCACCAGTTGATCTTCGGCTCCGAGGTCAAGGCGCTGTTGCCGGCCCTGGTGCGCAGCCCGCGTGTCAACCGCCGCGCGCTAGACCAGGTCTTCACCTGCTGGACGCCGGTGGGGGCCGAAACGCTGTTCGAGGGCATCTGGTCGCTGGAGCCCGGCACCATGCTGATCGCCGAGCCGGACCGCGACAAGCACCTGCACGCCACCGTGCGCCGTTACTGGGACTGGCGCTTTCCGCTGTCGCCCGACGATTGCCTGCAAGGCTCTGACGAAGACTTGCTCGAAGAGTTGCGTGCCACCCTGGTGGACGCCACCCGCATCCGCCTGCGCGCCGACGTGCCGGTGGGGGCCTACCTGTCCGGCGGGCTCGATTCGTCGATCCTGACCGGCGTCATCCACCACGAGACGAACGCGCCGCTGCGCACCTTCTCGATCGGTTTTGAGGACGCCTCGCTCGATGAAAGCGCCCAGCAGCGCGAGATGATCGATTTCCTGCATGCGCGCCACAGCCGCATCGAATGCCGTCAGGAAGACGTCGGCATGGGTTTGATGGACACCGTCTGGCACGCCGAGTGCGCTGTGCTTCGCACGGCCCCGGTGCCCATGCGGCTGCTCTCGGGCCTGGTGCGTCGCCAGGGCTACAAGGTGGTGCTCACGGGCGAAGGTGCCGACGAGGTCTTTGGCGGCTACGACCTGTTCAAGGAGGCCCAGCTGCGCCAGTTCTGGGCGCGAGAGCCGCACTCGAGCGCCAGGCCGGAGTTGCTGCGGCGCTTGTACCCGTGGCTGGCAGGTCAGTCCGGGCGCTCCGATGCCTTCATGCGCGGCTTCTACGGCGCAGGCCTCGAAGACCCGGATGACCTGCTGTTCTCGCACGGCCCGCGCTTCGACACCACGCGCAAGGCGCGCATGTTCCTGCTCGACCCCAGGCCCGATCACGAATCGCTGGACGACATCCGGGCGCTCATGCCGCGAGAGGCCAGCCGCTGGCACCCCCTGGCGCGCGCGCAATACCTCGAAGCCCGCCTGTTGATGGGCAACTACCTGCTGTCATCCCAGGGCGATCGCATGCTGATGGCCAATGGCGTGGAAGGGCGCTTTCCTTACCTCGATCCCCGCGTCATCGAGTTGGCCAATCGCCTGCCGTCGCGACTGAAGATGCGGGGCCTGCGCGAGAAGATCGGCCTGCGCCAGGCCATGGCCCGCTACCTGCCCGATCGCACGCGCACCCGTCACAAACAGCCCTACCGCGCACCCGATGCCGCCGCGCTGTTCAACCCCGCGACGGGCGAGCCGCTGCCCTTTGTCAGTGACTTGCTCTCGCCGGAAAGCCTGACCCGATCAGCCTGCTTCGAGCACACCCGCGTGGGTTTGTTGCTGCGCAAGGCCGCGCGCCAGCCCGAAGCCCTCGGCACCCGCGACAATCAGGCCCTGATCGGCATGGTGACGCTGCAAGCCTGGCACCGCCTGTTCATCGAATCCCACCACCCCATGCGTCCCCTGGCGCACTGAAACCCGAGGAGCCCCTCCGTGACCGCCCGTGCAGCCCTTCGACGCTATGTCCTGGAAAACCACCTGTTCACCGACGACGATGCCGCCCTGAAGGACGCCGACTCCTTCCTGGAGACCGGCATCCTCGACTCGACCGGCATCATGGAGCTGATCCTCTTCATCGAAGAAACCTTCCAGCTCAAGGTGACCGATGAAGAGATGGCGCCTGAGAACCTCGACTCCATCGACAGCCTGGTGGCCTACGTGGAGCGCAAGCAGGCCGCTGCAGCGTGATGGCCAGGAGCGCAACGTGAGCTTCAGCCGCATCGACGGGTTCCGCATCGCCGGGGTGAGCACCTGCGTGCCGCCCACCCGCGTCGACAACCTCGACCTGGGCGAGCGCTACGGCGCCGAAGACGTCCGCAAGGTCGTCTCGATGGCTGGTGTGCGCCACCGTCACGTGGTGGGCGACGAGCTCACCGCCGTTGATTTGTGCACCGAGGCGGCACGCCGACTGCTGGACCAGCTGGGCTGGGCCCCCGAGAGCATCACGGGCCTGATCATGGTCACGCAGTCGCCCGATCACTTCCTGCCGTCGTCCGCCTGCGTGGTGCACGCCAAGCTGGGCTTGCCGGTCGAGTGCGCGGCCTTCGACATGGGCCTGGGCTGCTCAGGCTACCCCTACGGCCTCTACATCGCGGCGACCATGCTCAAGGCCGGTGGCCAGCAACGCATCCTCATGCTGCATGGCGAAACGCCCAGCCGTTTTGTTCACCCCGATGATCACGCCACCTCCTTGTTGTTCGGTGACGCCGGCTCGGCCACAGCACTGGAGGCCTCGCCCGCTGCATCGCCTGCACCCACCACCGCCGACGCCGAGCCCGCCAGCTTCGGCCTGTTCACCGATGGCAGTGGCGCCGATGGCCTGATCATCCGTGGCGGCGCCTTCCGCGACCGCTCGCCCGCCGACCCGCGAGACCTGTGCGTGCGCATGGATGGCGCCGGCATCTTCAACTTCACCATCAAGCGCGTGCCGCCGCTGGTCAACGACACGCTGGCCTTTGCGGGCCTGTCGGTACCGGACATCGATGCCTACCTTTTCCACCAGTCCAACCGCTTCATCATGAAGCACCTGATGAAGAAGTGCGGCTTGAGCGAAGACCGCGTGCCCTTCACCATCGAGGACACCGGCAACTGTGGCGGCCCTTCGGTGGCCGTGACCCTGACGCGAGCCCTGTCCGAACGCGAACGCGATCGGCCCTTGCGCCTGATGCTCCTGGGCTATGGCGTGGGCCTGTCGTGGTCATCGGCCATCGTCATGCTGCCTCCTGATGCCGTGCTGTTGCATGGCGTTTGTGCGCAGGCCCCTGCCACCGCCACGCCTGATCCTTCGGAAACCAAGCCATGAGTCAACGCACCCTCACCACCCAGGAAGCCCTGGAGATGATGGCGGACGCCTTCAACGAGCCCCTTGAAAACCTGCTGCCCGACACCCCCCGCGACAGCATCCCGGGCTGGGACTCGATGGGGGCGCTGATGCTGATCGCCGAGCTGGACGAGCGCCTGGGGCTGGAGCTGCAGGCCGAGGTCTCGCGCGAGATGAAGCGGGTGCAGCACGTGTTGGACTTCCTCGCTGCGAACGGGGCGCTGGCCCCTTGAGGCCAGGCTCAGCCGTGCACAGGGGCCAGGCTTGAGCACACGCGCCGCGTTGCCCATCGAGAAAACCGCACGCCTGGTGGCGCGGGCCTTGGGCTGCACGCCAGCTGAGCTGGCGGCGGGCCTGCGACCGGCTCGAGCCGATGAGCTGCCTTCGGTGCTCGAGCTGCGCCGCCTGGTGATTGGCGCCGACCTCCATTGGGACGACGACGCCTACCTGCGCTGGCGATACCAGTTCGGTGCCGAGGGACAGGGCTTGGCGACCTGCTGGGTCTGCACCCTGGGCGAGAGGCTGCTGGGCATGATCGGCGTCGAGTCGCTGCGCCTGCAGGCCGGCGAACAAGTGTGCGATGCCCACGTGACGATGGACATCATGGTGCGCCCGGAGCTCGACGGTGTGGGCTTGGGTGTGTGGATCAACCAGGCCATTTGCGAGCGCCTGGGCTGCGTGCTGGCGGTGGGCTCCAACCCGAACTCGCGCGGCGTCATCGCCCGCACCTTCGAGCCCTTGCCCGATCGCCGCAGCCATGCCCACCCACTGAACTTCGGCCACTTCATGGCCAAGCGCCTGTCGCTGGGCTGGCTGGCCGCGCTGGCGGCCTGGGCAGCCACCACCGGCATGGTGCTGTTTCGGGTGGCGACCCTGTGGCTGGCCTCGTCGACGGTTCAGGTCAGCCAGGCTGAGGTGCTGGGGCCGGAGGTCGAGTCATTGCTCGAGCGGGCCAAACGCAGTCGCCGGGTCGAGGTGTTTCGCTCGCTCAAGGGCCTCAGTCACCGCCTGCTTCGCAACCCTCGCAGTCCGGCCCAGGTCTGGCTGGCGCGCCGTGGCGGCGAGGTGGTGGGTTTGATGGCAGTTCGCCGCACGCAAGTCGGTGAGCAACGCCATGCCCTGCAGATCATGGATGTCGTGCTCGACAGGCACCACGAGGATGTGGCCTTGCGGGCCCTGCTGGCGCACGTGGCGGCGCGGGGGTTCAGGGAGGGCGCCGAGTACCTCAGCGTGACGCTGTATGACCCGGAGCTCGAAGCACGCTTTTCACGCCTGTTTTTCAGGCACCAGCCGCACCCCTACGAAACCATGGCCTGGTCATGCCCCGAGGGGCCCTTCAAGGACGCTGTTCTGGCCCGCAACGCCTGGTCGCTGATGGACATCCACACCGACCGCGATCAGGGCTGATCGCCACGCGGTCACCAGAAAATCGCCAGCAGCAGCTCGATGATCAGCACCCACTTGCCGACGTAGTAGCCGGTGCGGTTCGTCGCTTTGAACTGCTTGGCTTGTTCCCGCAGCTGGTAGGCCACGCCAAAGAACTTGTTGATGCCGCCGACCTGCTCGCCCTGCTCGTTTTGCGTGGCCGAGGCCTTCATGACGATGCCCGCAAACACCTTGTTGACCCAGCGCACCACGGGCGTGTAGACGGGGCGCTCCACGTCGGCAAACAAGATGATGCGCGGCTGCTGTGTGGTGTTGGCCGCGTGGTGGATGTAGGTCTCGTCGAACATCACCACCTCGCCGTCTCGCCAGTGGTAGCGCTGGCCGTCGACCTCGATGTAGCAACCCGGGTCGTTGGGCGTGATCAGGCCCAGGTGGTAGCGCAACGAGCCGGCGTACGGGTCGCGGTGCTTGACCAGCGTGGCGCCCGGCGGCAGCGAAGCGAACATGGCGGCCTTGATGCCGGGGATCTGGTTGAGCAGGGCCACCGTCTTGGGGCAGCGCTCAGCGGCCGAGGGTTGGTCCACGCCGTACCACTTCAGGTAGAAGCGTTTCCAGCCCGTGCGAAAAAAGGAGTTGAAGCCGATGTCGTTATAGCCGTCGGCGGCCTTGATGCGGCCGCCCTCGTCCAGCGCCAGGGCCTCGTCGCGGATGACCTGCCAGTTCTCCTGCAGCACCTTGAGCTCCGGGAACTGCTTGGCATCCAGGTAGGGCTGGCTGCCCACTTTCGAGAACAGCACCATCAGCGAATTGAAGGGGGCGATCAGCACCGTGAAGTCGGTGAGCGCGCGCACCAGGCCGAAACGCACCTTGCCGCGAAAGTGGGCGTGCAGGGCGGCAGCGATGAAGGTGATCAGCACCCAGTGGCGGGGGGCCAGGGGCCAGATTTCTTGGACGAGGCTCATGGGCAGGCTCGGTGACAACGGTTCAGGGTTTGGCGGGTGGCGCGATGCCGGTGGTCGACTCAGCGGTCCAGACCGCCCAGGCAGACGTACTTGGCCTCGACATAGTCCTCGATGCCCTGGCGGGCGCCTTCGCGGCCCAGGCCCGACTGTTTGACACCACCAAAGGGCACTTCACAGGTCGAGATGATGCCGGTGTTCACGCCCACCATGCCGTACTCCAGCCCCTCGCTGACGCGCCAGATGCGGCCCACGTCGCGGCTGTAGAAGTAGCTGGCCAGGCCGAACTCGGTGTCGTTGGCCAGTCGGATGGCATCGGCTTCCGTGTCGAATTTGAACACTGGCGCCACGGGGCCGAAGATTTCTTCGCGGGCCACGCGCATGCTGGCGTCCACGTCGGACAGCACCGTGGGCTCGAAGAAGGCGCCGGTGGCGAGTTCAGGCGCAACCGCCGCACGCTTGCCGCCCGTGCGCACCTTCGCGCCCTTGGCCAAGGCGTCACCCAGCAGCTCTTCGACCTTGGCCAGCGCCTGGCCATCGATCAGCGGGCCTTGCACCACGCCGGCTTCGAAGCCGTTGCCCACCTTCATCTCGGCGACCTTGGCGGTGAGTTTTTCCACGAAGCGCTCGTAGATGCCGGCCTGGGCGTACAGGCGGTTGGCGCACACGCAGGTCTGTCCTGCGTTGCGGTACTTGCTGATCAGCGCGCCTTCCACGGCGGCGTCCAGGTCGGCGTCGTCAAAGACGATGAAGGGCGCGTTGCCGCCCAGCTCCAGCGACAGCTTCTTGACCGTCTGCGCGCACTGCTTCATGAGGATGCGGCCGACCTCGGTCGAGCCGGTGAAGGACAGGTGGCGCACCACATCGCTGGCGCAAAGCACCTTGCCGACCTCGACGGAGCGATCGCCATCGGCGGTGATGACGTTGAGCACGCCAGGCGGCATGCCGGCACGCTGTGCCAGTTCGGCCACGGCCAGGGCCGACAGCGGCGTCGCCTCGGCGGGCTTGATGACCACAGGGCAGCCGGCGGCCAGGGCCGGGGCCACCTTGCGCGTGATCATCGCGATGGGGAAGTTCCAGGGCGTGATGGCCGCGCACACGCCCACCGGCTGCTTGAGCACCAAAAAGCGCTTGCTCGGGTCGGTGGACGGCACGGTTTCGCCGTAGATGCGGCGGCCTTCTTCGGCGAACCATTCCAGGAAGCTGGCGCCATAGCCGACCTCGCCCTTGGCTTCAGCCAGGGGTTTGCCTTGCTCGGCAGTCATGATGCGGGCCAGGTCGTCGGCGTGCTGCATCAAGAGGTGGAACCACTTCATCAGGATGGCCGAGCGGGCCTTGGCCGGCAGCTTGGCCCAGGCAGGCCATGCGCGGTTGGCGGCGGTGACGGCCGCTTCGGTCTCGGTGGCGCCCAGGTTGGCCACCTGGGCGAGCAGGGCGCCCGTGGCCGGATCGGTCACGTCGAAGGTCTGGCCGTTGCCAATCCATTGGCCATCGACGAGGGCCTGGGTCTTGAGCAGCGTGGGGTCCTGGAGGCTGGACAGGGGGGACGTTTGCATGATGACCGAGCGGGGGGATGGCACCGAAGGGCGAAACGAGCATTCTAGTGAGCCCGGCGCCTGCGTGCGATGGCCCCGCCGGACAGGATGGTCGGCGCTGGCGGACGAGGCCCTGGCGGCGGTGCCTCGGTTCGGCCCTGGCAGGGCCCCTTGCCTATAATCCAAGGCTTTGCTGAAAAGCACCAGAACGCGCCATTGAGCGTCCACTGAGCCCCACCGAAAGCCGCCGCATGAAAGCCGCAGACATCCGCAAGACCTTCCTGGAGTACTTCCAGTCCAAGGGCCACACCATCGTGGCGTCCAGCCCCGTGGTGCCGGGCGACGACCCCACGCTGCTGTTCACCAACGCGGGCATGAACCAGTTCAAGGACGTGTTCCTGGGTTTTGACAAGCGCCCCTACAGTCGCGCCACCACCTCGCAGAAGTGCATCCGTGCCGGCGGCAAGCACAACGACCTGGACAACGTCGGCTACACCGCGCGTCACCACACCTTCTTCGAGATGCTGGGCAACTTCTCGTTCGGTGACTACTTCAAGCACGACGCCATCCAGTTCGCCTGGGGCCTGCTGACCGAACAGTTCAAGCTGCCGAAAGAAAAGCTCTGGGTCACCGTCTACCAGGAAGACGATGAGGCCTACGAGATCTGGAACAAGGTGGTGGGCGTGCCCGCCGAGCGCATCGTGCGCATCGGTGACAACAAGGGCGGCCGCTACATGTCCGACAACTTCTGGATGATGGGCGACACCGGTCCTTGCGGTCCCTGCACCGAGATCTTCTACGACCACGGCCCCGAGATCGCCGGTGGCCCCCCGGGCAGCCCCGACGAAGACGGCGACCGCTACATCGAGATCTGGAACAACGTCTTCATGCAGTTCAACCGCACCGAAGACGGCGTGATGCACCCGCTGCCCAAGCCCTCGGTGGACACCGGCATGGGCCTGGAGCGCATCGCCACGGTGCTGCAGGGCAAGCACAGCAACTACGAGATCGACCTGTTTCAGAACCTGCTGGCGGCCGCCCGTTCGGCTGTCACCGCTTCGGGTGGCGAAGGCTTCGACGCCAACAGCCCATCGCTCAAGGTCATCGCCGACCACATCCGCGCCTGCTCGTTCACCGTCGCCGACGGCGTCATCCCCAGCAACGAAGGCCGTGGCTACGTGCTGCGCCGCATCACCCGCCGCGCCATCCGCCACGGCTACAAGCTGGGCGCCCGCACCCCCTTCTTCCACAAGCTGGTGACGGCCCTGTTGGTTGAAATGGGCGAGGCCTACCCCGAGCTGCGCGCCAACGAAAAGCGCATCACCGAGGAGCTGAAAACCGAAGAAGAGCGCTTCTTCCAGACCATCGCCAACGGCATGGAGATCCTGGAAGGCGCCCTGGCCACGGGCACCAAGCAGATCGACGGCGAAACCGCCTTCAAGCTGCACGACACCTACGGCTTCCCCGTTGACCTGACCGCCGACGTCTGCCGCGAGCGCGACGTGACCGTTGACCAGGCCGGCTTCGACGCCGCCATGGCCCGCCAACGTGAGCAGGCCCGCGCCGCCGGCAAGTTCAAGATGGCCGCCGGTCTGGAATACAGCGGCGTGGCCACCGACTTCCAGGGCTACGAGCACCTGGTGCAGGAAGGCGCCCAGGTCACCGCCATTTACGTGGACGGCGCTTCCGTTCAACAAGCCAGCGCCGGCGACGATGCTGTCATCGTCTTGAACAAGACCCCGTTCTACGCCGAGTCCGGCGGCCAGTGTGGCGACAGCGGCGACCTGCGCAACGCCACCAGCCGCTTCGTGGTCGAAGACACGCTCAAGATCCAGGCCGACGTGTTCGGCCACCACGGTCGCGTGGTCGAAGGCGCCATCAAGGTGGGCGACACCGTCAACGCCAAGGTCGACGCCGAGTTGCGCGCCAAGACGGTCCGCAACCACAGCGCCACCCACCTGATGCACAAGGCCCTGCGTGAAGTGCTGGGTGAGCACGTGCAGCAAAAGGGCTCGCAGGTCACGCCCGACCGCACGCGCTTCGACTTCTCGCACGGCCAGCCGCTGAGCGACGAAGAAATCCGCGAGATCGAGCAGATCGTCAACGCCGAGGTGCTGGCCAACGCCGACGCGCAGGCCCAGGTCATGGCCCTGGACGACGCCCAAAAGAGCGGCGCCATGATGCTGTTCGGCGAGAAGTACGGCGAGACCGTGCGCGTGCTGAGCATCGGCTCTTCGAAGGAGCTGTGCGGTGGCACCCACGTCAAGCGCACCGGTGACATCGGCCTGTTCAAGATCGTGGCCGAAGGTGGCGTGGCCGCTGGCGTGCGCCGCGTCGAGGCCATCACCGGCGACAACGCCCTGGCCTACGCGCAGAACCTCGAAGGCACCGTGAACGGCCTGGCCGCCATGCTCAAGGCCACCCCGCACGACGTGCCTGCCCGCGTGGCCGCCGCGCAGGACCAGATCCGAGCACTGGAAAAGGAAATCGCGGCGCTCAAAGGCAAGCTGGCCTCGAGCCAGGGTGACGAGCTCGTGGCCCAAGCCGTGGACGTCAAGGGTGTGAAGGTGCTGGCAGCTGTGCTCGAAGGCGCCGACGCCGCCACGCTGCGCAACACCATGGACCAGCTCAAGAACAAGCTCAAGACCGCAGCCATCGTGTTGGCGGCCGTTGACGGCGGCAAGGTGCAACTGGCCGCTGGTGTCACGGCGGACACGACTGGCAAGGTCAAGGCCGGCGAGCTGGTCAACTTCGTGGCCAGCCAAGTGGGCGGCAAGGGTGGCGGCAAACCCGACATGGCCATGGCCGGTGGCACCGATGCCACCGCGCTGCCGCAGGCCCTGGCGGGCGTGCAGGCCTGGGTGGCCGAGCGCCTGTGATTGCCCGGGTTTGAGGTCGGGGCGTCACCTGTGTGACGTCCTGCCGACAGCCCGGGTCCGCCGGGCATGACCTGATCGCCCCGCCCGTGGTGCGCACTTATGATGGTTCGCATCACAACCAGGGCAGGGCGCACGAAGCCGCACCTGCCACCACAGGGAGCGCTCGCATGATCGTCAGCAACCTCGAAGTCCTGCCCGGCCAGCGCGTCGTCAAGCACCTGGGTTTGGCCCAGGGCAGCACCGTGCGCGCCAAACACGCCGGCAAGGACTTCCTCGCCGGCCTCAAGAACATCGTCGGAGGTGAGCTCAAGGCCTACACTGAGCTGATGAAGGAAGCCCGGGAGGAGGCCATCAAGCGCATGGTCGAAGAAGCCCGCTCCATGGGCGCCAACGCCGTGCTCAACGTGCGCTTCACCACCACCTCCATCACCATGGGGGCCGCCGAGATCCTGGCCTACGGCTCGGCCGTCCAGGTCGAAGCCATCTGAGGCGGGAGGCCCCATGGTCTGGCTCGAACTGGGCCTCCAGATTGGCCTGCCGCTCGCCCTGCTGTTGCTGGGGCTGATCGTCGGGCGCATCCTGGAGAAGCGCCACTACGCGTCCATCCGCCGCCGCGAGAAAAAGCTCGCTGGCGTGCTGGTGTTTTCCACCCGCTGGCCACCCGAAGTGACCACGTCGCAGCGCACCACTTTGGTTGCCGGTAGCGTGGTCATCTCGTCCGATCACTTCAAGACCTTCGTGGCCGGCCTGCGCAACATCTTCGGCGGCAATGTGCGCAGCTACGAAACCCTGATGGAGCGCGCGCGCCGCGAAGCCGTGCTGCGCCTGAAGGAAGAGGCGCATCGCCAGGGCGCCAAGCTCGTCATCGGCCTGCGTTTCGAGACCACGCAAATCGCCGGGCGCGGCACGCCCTGCATGGAGGTGCTGGCTTACGGCACGGCGCTCAAACAGGCCACATCAGGCATGCACCGACCTGATCGTGCAACGGACCATTCCGCCAGCGCATTGGCCGGCTGACGCAAAACCCCGGCCTCGCATGCAGTTCGAGAACTGCGCACCCGACGAGGGCATCAACGCCCAGCCCGAGAACCTGGGCCGCGAGGCCATCTGGCTCATCTTTGGCGCCATCGGCTGCGTGATCCTGTTGGTGGTGCTGGCCGATGTGGGCGCGCGTTGGCTTGCCCCCCGTTTGCCGTTCTCGGTGGAGCAGGCGTTGGCCGAGCGCATGGAGGGCCAGCCCCCGAAGTTGCCCGCCGCAGAGCAGGCAGCGAACGCGGCCTTGCAGGGCCTGGCCGATCGTTTGCGCGGCCCCTTGGGCATGCCCGATGACATCACGGTCCATGTGCGCGTCGACGACAGCGAGGTGCTCAACGCCTACGCCAGCGTGGGCGGGCGCATCGTCATCCACCGCGGGCTGCTGCGCCGCCTTCAGGGCGAGCACGAACTGGCGGCCTTGCTGGCCCATGAGATGGCCCATGTTCAGCACCGGCACGTGGCGGCCAGCCTCGGGCGGGCGATGGCCATCGGGTTGGTGCTGACCGTGGTGTCGGCCGACGCGGGCGGTCAAGCCGCAGGCGTGCTGCTGGAGCAAACCGGTGGCTTGCTGATGCGCGGCTACGGACGCGACCACGAGCGCGAGGCCGACACCGGGGCCATGCGCGCCGCCGCCGCGTTGCACGGGCACGTTGGCGGCGTGATCGGTCTGTTTGACCGCATCGCCGTTGCGCGCGATGAACAACCCCAACGCGATGACGGCCAAAACAGCGGTGAACCAGGCCGCAAGCGCTGCGCCACTTCGGCAGACCCGACGGATCCGGCAGACCCCTCGCCCAAGCCCTCTCGCAACGTGCCCACCTGGCTCAGCACCCACCCCGCCGACGAGGACCGCACCGAGGCTGCCCGCACCTGGGCGCGGGAGAACGGTGTGCCTCTGAGTGGCGCCACCCCCGCCATTCACCCGGCCTTGCTGGCCTGGGTCCAAGCCAGCCAGGGGCCTTGCAAACAGGCCGAACGCCCCGGCCAGTTGGCTCAGCCGTAACTCAGCTCACCGGCCTTGCCGCGAAACACCCGGTAGGCGAACACCGTGTAGCCGATGATGGCCGGCAACGTCAGCACCGTGCCCAGCAAGATGACCTGCAGCGACTCGCGCGAGGCAGCGGCCTGCCAAACCGTCAGCCTGTCGACCACCACGTAGGGAAAGAGGCTGTAGGCCAGCCCGATGCCCGCCATCGCGAACACCGCCACCGTGGCCCAGAAGGGCAGGGTGCAGAACCGCTCGGTCACCAGCTTGGAGTTCAGCACCGAACGCAGCGCCACCAAGGCACCCAGGGTGATCAGCGGAATCGGCAGCAGCGCGATGAAGCCAGGCATGCTGAACCAGCGCTCGCGCACCTCTGAACTGATCAGCGGCGTGGCCACCGAAATCAGCCCGATGCCCAGCACCACCACTGGCCAGACCGCCTTGGCCCAGTCCACCGCGCGGCGTTGCAGCGCGCCATCTGTCTTGATGATGAGCCAGCCAGCGCCCAGCAGCAGGTAGGCCGCCACCAGCGACAGCGCGATCAGAGCGGCAAAGACCTGGGGCCACAGCCCCGGTGCAAAGCCCGTGACAAAGCGCCCCAGCATCCAGCCCTGGGCCAGCGAGGCCAGCAGCGAGCCCGCGATGAACAACCGGTTCCACAGCAGTTGGTGCTCGTCGCGCGCCTTGACGCGAAAGTCGAAGGCCACCCCGCGCAGCGTCAGCCCCAGCAGCATCAGCGTCACCGGCAGGTACAGCGCGCCCAGCACCACCCCATGCGCCTTAGGAAAGGCGATCAGCAAGATGCCCACGCCCAGCACCAGCCAGGTCTCGTTGGCGTCCCAGAAGGGGCCGATGGAGGCGACCATCACGTCGCGCTCGCGGGCATCGGCTCGGGCCATCCACATGCCCACGCCGAGGTCGTAGCCGTCCAGCAGCACGTAGGCCAGCATGGCCAGGCCCATGATCGCCATGAAGAGCACGGGCAGCCAGTCGCCCGCGGCCTGGGCGGCCGCAGGCAGCGCCTCGGGCAGCGTGTTGAGTGGGGTCATGCTTGGACTCCTTGGGCCGTTGTGTCACCCGTGACGTTGTTCAGGGGGGCAGGGCCCGCCTGCATGGGCGATGCCAGTGGTTTTTCACTCATGTAGCGCAGCACCGCGATGTAGGCGACGATCAGCAGCCCGTACATCACCAGGTAGGCAGCGAACGTGAGCGCGATGTGGGCTGGCGGCGTGCTCGTCACGACCTCGGCCGTGCGCAGCTCACCGAACACGATGAAGGGCTGGCGACCGATCTCGGTGACGTACCAGCCGGCCAGCGTGGCCACCCAGCCTGAAAAGCTCATGAAGCGCAGCGCCTGCAGCCATGCGCGCGGCAAACGAGCAGGGTCCCAACCTGCGCGGCGCAATTGCCAAAGCCCCAGCCAGCTCACGGCCAGCATCAGCAAGCCCACGCCCACCATCACGCGAAAGCCCCAGAACAGCGGCGCCACCGGCGGGTGCGCGCCCTCGAACTCGTTGAGCCCGCGCAATTCGCCATCCCACTCGTGGGTCAGAACCAGCGAAGCCAGCTTGGGCACCTCCACCGCGAAATGCGTGGTGCGCGCCGCCTCGTCAGGCCAGCCAAACAGCACCAGCGGCGCGCCTCGCTCCGTGTGCCACACCCCTTCGATGGCGGCGATCTTCTGCGGCTGGTGCTGCAAGGTGTTGATGCCGTGCATGTCTCCGGCCACGATCTGCAGCGGCACCAGCACCGCAGCCACCGTCAGCGCCGCGCGCAGCACCAGCGGGGCCGCCGGGCTGGCGGTGCCACGCAACTGCCGCAGCGCCGTCAGCCCCGCGATCAGGAAGGTGGCCGTCAGCCCCGAGGCCAGCAGCATGTGCACCAGCCGGTAAGGGAAGGATGGGTTGAAGATGACCTCGGCCCAGCTGCGCACGTGGTAAACGCCATCGACCACCTCGTGGCCCTGCGGCGTCTGCATCCAGGAGTTCAGCGCCAGGATCCAGAAGGCGCTCGCCGTGGTGCCAAAGGCCACCAGGAAGGTGGCGATCAGGTGCGTTCGCTCGGAGACCCGGTCGTGCCCGAACAGCATCACGCCCAGGAAGGTGGCCTCCAGGAAGAAGGCCGTGAGCACTTCGTAGCCCAGCAGCGGCCCCGCCACGTTGCCCACCCGCTCCATGAAGCCAGGCCAGTTGGTGCCGAACTGAAAGCTCATCGTGATGCCGCTGACCACGCCCAACGCGAACGTCAGCGCGAACACCTTGGTCCAGAAACGCCAGGCCAGCAGCCAGCGTTCGTCGCGGGTGCGCACCCAGCGCCAGCGAAAGAACAGCAGCCACCAGCCCAGCGCGATGGTGATGGTCGGGAACAGGATGTGGAAAGAGATGTTGGCCGCGAACTGCAGCCGCGACAGCATCAGCGATGACAGGTCGGCGTCCATGGCTCAGCCCTCCGTGCCGCTGTCGAGGTCGTCTCGCCGCGCATCGTCGGCCGGCTTCTTGCCACGCCGACCCGTGAACTCCAGCAGCTTGCCCACCTGCGCGCCCATCTTCATCAGCTTGGACAGCGTCTGCACGTCCATGCGGCTGACCTCGTCGAACCAGCTCATGAGTTGCTCGATGAGGTCGTGCATCTCGCGCATGCGGGCCTGGGCGTGGGCGTCGTCGGGGCCGCTGGGGTCCTGCAGCAGGGCGTCACGCAGCATGCTCAACGTGGGCTCGATCTCGCGGCGGCGGCGCTCCTCGGCCAGGCGGCGGAAGGTGTCCCAGGCGTCGCCCGAAGGCTCGAAGTACTCGCGGCGGTCGCCAGGCAGGTGTCGCAGGCGAACCAGGCGCCAGGACTGCAATTCCTTGAGCCCCATGCTCACGTTCGAGCGCGAAAAGCCCAGCGTCTCGGCCATGTCATCGGCGTGGATGGCCCTGGGCGACAGGTAGATCAGTGCGTAGATCTGGCCCACGGTGCGGTTGATGCCCCAGCGGCTGCCCATCTCGCCGAAGTGGGTGACGAAGCTGGCGGCCAACGGGCTGAGGGTGCTCATGACGGGTGACTCCTGCGCGGCGTGCGCGCCAAACGGTGGTTGCTTGATGTCCGTCAATGTACTGCTGAAAGTTCAGTAAATACTGAAAGTTCAATAAATCCGACAGGGCTGTGGGCCCATGGCTTGAGCACCGTGAGTCGTGAATGAATTCTCCCTGAGCGCCACTTTCGGCTGCCGAGGCCACCCGCTGTCGGCACGGATTCCTCTGTGTCATGCAGCATCCTGTGTGCGGATGCGCCTTGCGCCGACATTCGCTGTCAGCCCGAAGCAGTTCGGTTGCACCCGACCAGAAAAGGAGACGCCATGACCCACCCTGTAGCCCAGCACCCCATCGTTCCCCGGGAGAAGCTGAACTTCGGCCTGGACGGTGACATCCCGAAGTACTGGTACGGCGGAGACCCGTTCAAGACCCGATTCTGGGACGCGCTCTCGCTGATCTTCCCGCCCGGTGAAAAGTACTTCATGAACTGCGTGCGCGACTTCCGCGACCAGATCAGTGACCCCCAGCTGCTGAAGGACATCAAGGACTTCAATCGCCAGGAGGCCCAGCACAGCATGGTCCACCGCCAGGACAACGATCGCCTGCGCAAGCAAGGCGTCGATGTCGACAAGCTCACCGATTACGTCGACACGCTGCTCAATGGCCACTACCGCAGCAAATACAGCCAAGGCTACAACATCGCCGTGACCTCGGCGCTGGAGCACTTCACCTCCATCATCGCCCACAGCTTGTTCGACAAGCGTGACGTGATGAAAGAGGCCGATCACCGCGTGCGCGCCATGTACTCGTGGCATGCCATCGAAGAGGTCGAGCACAAGGGCGTGGCCTACGACGTCATGATCGATTACGCCAAGGTCGGCTACTTCAAGCGCGTGGGCGCCCTGATGCACGCCACCGTCATGTTCCCCATGACCATCTTCCGCATCCAGCGCCAACTGATGATCCACGACGGTTTCACCCTGCCTCAGCGCCTGAAGATGGCCGCTGGCGGCATCTGGTGGATGCTCAAGCCGGGCGGCCTGCTCGCGCCCATGCACAAGCACTACATCCAGTACTACAAGCCCGGCTACCACCCTTGGCAGGAAACCGAGCAGCCTGGCTACCAGGAGTGGATGGCCGCGTTCGACAAGTTCGACCGCGACCCGGTGCAAGCCACCGAACAGATGCGCAAGGACCTGGCCCTGGCCTGATCGCGTCGGGGCGCATTCGCCGCCCCGACCAACCCTTCAAAAGCCCCCAAGGCAGTTGCCTGGGGGCTTTTGATTTGGCTCAACCCGATCAAGTCATGTCGCAGCGGAAGCCCTCCTGTCATGCGTCATCCTGTCTTCCCTGGGGCGGCATCTCTAGCATGGAACCATCCTGGAGACAAACCAAGAAGGACCACAACATGACACACCAAGCAGACCAGCAGCACCCCATCGTGCCGCGCGAGAAGCTGGACTTCGGCCTCGACGATCCCAGCATTCCCAAGTACTGGTTCGGTGGCGACGCGTTCAAGACCCGCTTCTTCGACGCCATGTCGCTGATCTTCCCTCCGGGTGAAAAGTTCTTCATGGTCACCGTGCGCGACTTCCGAGACCGCATCACTGACCCCAAGCTGCTGCAGGACATCAAGGACTTCAACCGCCAGGAAGCCCAGCACAGCCTCGTGCACAACCAGTACAACGACGTGCTGCGCAAGCAAGGCATGCCGGTTGAAAAGCTGATCGGCTGGCTCGACAAGCTGCTGTTCGACAAGTACCGCAGCCGCCACAGCCGCGAGTACACCCTGGCCATCACCGGCGCGCTGGAGCACTTCACAGCCCTGGGCGCCCACGCCATGTTCGACGAGCGCGACATCATGGGCGATGCCCACCCGAAGGTGCGCGCCATGTACGCCTGGCACGCCATCGAAGAAGTCGAGCACAAGGGCGTGGCCTACGACGTCATGATCGACTACGCCAAGGTCGGCTACTTCAAGCGCATTGGCGCCTTGATCCACGCCACCTTCATGTTCCCCTACGTGATCCTGATGTTCACCAACGCCATGCTCAAGGCCGATGGCTTTGGCCTGCTGCAGCGCGCCAAGCTGTTCGCCAAGGGCATCTGGTGGCTGCTCAAGCCAGGCGGCTTCGTGGCCCCGCTGCACAAGCACTACGTGCAGTACTACAAGCCTGGCTACCACCCCTGGCAAGAAACCGAGCAACCTGGCTACGACGAGTGGCTGCGCGGCTTTACCAAGCACAATGACCCGGTGGAAGCGAGCGAACTCATGCGTGCCGACCTGGCCGCTGCCCGGTGATCCCCGCGCGCATTTTCCCTGCGTGACACCCTCGTAGTTGGTTAGACTTCGGCACACCTGATTCGGGTGTGCCGATTTCCTTTATGCGCATTCCTCTTCCCCCTGCGGCCATGCTGGAGGCCTTGGGCATCAAGCCCATCCCGCTGTTCATGCTTTCGGCCTGGATCAAGGCGGGCGCCAAGTGCGGCTTCAACGTTCAGCCCCTCTTCAAAGAGGCGGGCATCAAGATCGACCTGATCCGCCTGGAAGACGCCCGCGTCTCGCCCCTGCAGCTCGTCTCGCTGCTGGAGCAGTGCGTCGCACTCTCCCCGGAAAAGCACTTCCCCTTCGTGCTGGGCGACACCTTCGCCTTCGAGTCCCTGCCTGAATTCGAGACCCTGCTGACCACAAGCCCCTCCTTGCGCGAGGCCCTGCGCGTGGCCGACCTGGCCCGCCGCATGGTGCTGCCCTGGCTCAAGCTGGAGGTCAAGGAGGAAGGCGATCTGGCGCGTGTCGAAGTCGGCTTTGACGTCCCGGTGCCCAACCTCGATGCCTACGGTCTGCCGCTGCACCTGGTCAGCGAAGCGATCCTGGCTTGCATTCGCAAGTTTGGCCGCACCCTGCAAGGCTCAGAAGATGGTTTCGCGGGGGTCCTGATCAAGGGGCCCCCTCCGTCGTACGCCAGCAAGTTCGAGGTGTTCTTCTCCCAGCCGGTCACGTTCAACGCTGGCGTGGACGCGCTGGTTTTCGAGCGACGCATCCTTGACCTGCCGCTTGAAGGCGCCTTCCCCGCCCTGCACGAGCAAGCCCAGTTCCTGGCCGAGCAACGCTTGGGCAAAGAGGCCAGACGCCAAGGCGTCGCTGCCGAAATCGAGGAGCTCATCACCCGAGAGCCCAACCTGCTGGCGCTCGGTGTGGAAGACATGGCCGATCGGCTCAACCTGCACCCGCGAACCTTGCAGCGGCGCCTCAAAGACGAGGACGACAGCTATTTGCACGTGCAGGCGCGCATGCGCCATCGCCTGGCCTGCCAGTGGCTCAGGCAAGGCGACGTCTCCATCGATGACATCAGTGCCCGCCTGGGCTTCTCCGACCGGCGTGCTTTCACCGCGGCCTTCAAACGCTGGGAGGGCGCCACGCCCAGCGCCTGGCGCGAACAGCAAGGCTGACCGTCTGTTTCCTGCACGGCATCGGTAGCAACGAGCACATCATTTGGGTGGACTTGTCGCTAATTAACCCTGCTTGGCGGGAAACCTTTCTTGCGGCAGGGATGAGCCTCACCTAGATTTCACTCAGGCCGGTTGTCGGTCTGTCGTTAATCGCATTTGGCTTGTCGTCTGCTATGCACACTCGGTCGTTCTCGTCTTCCGTGCCAGTCCCCGCTCTGGGCAGCTGGCGTCAGGCCGCCTCGGCCTGCGGTTTCACCATCGATCCGGTTCTGCGCGAAGTGGGCATCAACCCCCTCGACGCCCAAACGCCGGTCCGTGTGGCCCCTGCCAACCTGTTTCGCGCGTTCTCGATGTGCGTCGAGCGTGCGCGCACGCACCATTTCCCGTTCGCCCTGGGCGAGAACTTCGTCTTCGAACATTTCTCCGAGTTCGACACCTTCGTCGATTCCTGCGCGACCTTGCGCGAGATCCTCGAGCTGGCTGGTTGGGCTCGCGAAGTCATCGCGCCCTGGATGTCGTTGCGCCTGGATGAGTTCGGCGCCGAAGCCCACCTGAGGGTGGTCGTGAGCGTGCCGGGTCAGGATCCGGCCGAGTTGCGTCACGTGCGTGAAGTCGTGATGGCCGCGATCTACCAGGTGCTGCGCCGCGCGACCCGCAATGGGCATGTCCTGCTGTCGGTGCGCATGGCCGGCTCGCCCCCTGCCGACCCCCAGAAGTACAGCGACCACTTTGGCGTGCCCGTCACCTTCAACGAAGATGCCGACGCCCTGGTGATGGACCGCCGCTGGCTCGACCAGCCCCTCAACGCCCCGCTGCAGCATGCCCAGAGCGAGGCCCGCCTGCGCGTCGAGCGCCGCCTGAGCCAGGAAGGAGCCGAGCGCAACATCGTCGATGAAGTCCGCTGGGCCCTGGAGCGCCGCCCCGAGCTGCTGCGCGAAGGCCTGGAGTCCACCGCCGCCGCGCTGGGTTTGCACCCGCGCACCTTGCAGCGCCGTCTGCAGGCCGAAGGCGTCAAGTACGTCGACATCCAGTCCAAGGCCAAGTGCCACCGCGCCCAGATCATGCTGCGCCGCCGCGCGATCAGCATGGAGTCGATCAGCGAAGAGCTCGGCTTTTCCGACCGCCGCGCCTTCACCTTCGCCTTCAAGCGCTGGATGGGCATGTCGCCCAGTCTGTACCGCACCCAGGTCTGCAACTGAGGCAGAGCGCGGGCCGCGCCGCCGTCGGATGACGGCTCCGGCGATGCCAGAGCCTGCTAGAGTCCGGCCCATGTCAGAACGCGCAGATCTCCAGGGCCGGCACATCGTGCTGGGTCTCACGGGCGGCATCGCCTGCTACAAGTCGGCCGAGCTGGTGCGCCTGCTCACCAAGGCCGGTGCCACGGTGCAGGTCGCGATGACCGAAGCGGCCGAGGCCTTCATAACCCCCGTCACGATGCAGGCCCTGTCGGGTCGCAGCGTCTACACCAGCCAGTGGGACGCGCGCGAGGCCAACAACATGCCCCACATCAACCTGGGGCGTGAGGCCGATGCCATCGTCGTGGCCCCCGCCAGCGCGGACTTCATTGCCAAGCTGGCACAAGGCCGGGCCGACGAACTGCTCAGCCTGATGTGCCTGGCCCGCCCGCGCGAGGCCTGCCCGCTGATCGTCGTGCCCGCCATGAACCGCGAGATGTGGTCTCACCCGGCCACCCAGCGCAACATTGCCCAGCTCGTGTCCGATGGCGCCGAGGTGTTCGGTCCGGGCAACGGCGATCAGGCCTGTGGCGAGGTTGGCGACGGCCGCATGCTCGAGCCCGCAGAAATCCTGGCCGACTTGATCGCCTTTTTTCAACCCAAGCACCTGCTGGGCAAACGCCTGCTGATCACCGCAGGCCCGACCTTCGAGCCCATCGATCCGGTGCGCGGCATCACCAACCACTCCAGCGGCAAGATGGGTTTCGCCATCGCGCGTGCTGCTGCCGAGCAGGGCGCCCAGGTCACCCTGGTGGCTGGACCCGTGCACCTGCCAACGCCCCGTGGCGTGCAGCGCATCAACGTGATGACGGCCCAACAGATGTTCGACACGGTGTTGCCCCTGGCGCCTCAGCACGAGGTGTTCGTGGCCACCGCGGCGGTCGCTGACTGGCGGCCCGCCACCCTGGCCGAGCACAAGATCAAGAAGGAGGGCAAGAAGCTGGCGCCCAGCTTCGAGCTCACCGAGAACCCCGACATCCTGGCGGCCGTGGCCTCTCTGGCTCGCCCGCCATTCTGCGTGGGCTTTGCCGCCGAGAGCGAGCACCTGCTCGAGCACGCTCGCGCCAAACTGCAACGCAAGCGCGTCCCGTTGATCGTCGGCAACCTGGGGCCCGCCACCTTCGGCAAGGACGACAACGCGCTGCTGCTGGTCGATGCCGAGCACGCGCGCCCGTTGCCGCTCGATGGTGCGCCCACCGACAAGCTCACGCTGGCGCGAGAGCTGATGACCGAGCTGGCCCACCGCCTGTCTTCGCGGCACTGAGGGCTTGTTGCACCACTTTGAGACCCAGACGGCGCCAGCCAGACACAGAGAACCCGCATGACCACCGTCGACATCCGCATCCTCGATCCGCGCATGGCCGAAGCCCTGCCGGCCTACGCCACGCCCGGCAGCGCCGGCCTTGACCTGCGCGCCGCGCTCGAGCAGCCGCTGGTGCTGCAGCCCGGCCAGGCCGAACTCATCCCCACGGGCCTGTCCATGCACCTGGGCGACCCGGGCCTGGCGGCCATGATCCTGCCGCGCTCGGGCCTGGGCCACAAGCATGGCATCGTGCTGGGCAACCTGGTCGGCCTCATCGACTCCGATTACCAGGGGCCCCTCATGGTGAGCTGCTGGAACCGCGGCTCGCAAGCCTTCACCATCCAGCCGATGGAGCGCATCGCGCAGTTGGTGATCGTGCCGGTGGTGCAGGCGAGTTTTCGCCTGGTCGACAGCTTCGAGGCTTCGCAGCGAGGCGAGGGCGGTTTCGGCTCGACAGGCCGAGGCTGAGCGAACGCCTGGCCTGTCGCAGGCCAGGCGGGTTTCAGTGCAGCGTGGTGCCGTCCGGCGCGTCCTCTGAGCCAGGCCCCAGGCTCAGCGGTGAGAGTGCCACCGAGCCTTGCTCGGTTTCTTCTTGCGTGGCGGGGCGCACGTCGCACACCTTGAGCGTCAGGTTCAGGCCGATGCCGGCCAGGGGGTGGTTGCCATCGAGCACCACGTGGGTGTTGTACACCTCGGTGACGGTGTAGATGGCGTCCTTGGGCATGTCGGGCGTGGCGCTGCCTTCGGGCGGTCCTTCGAACTGCATGCCTTCCGTGACGGAGTCAGGGAAGATCTCGCGGGGCTCGAAGAAGACCAGCTCGGCGCGGTAATCGCCGAAGGCCTGCTCGGGCTCGAGGTGCAACTGGGCTTCGAAACCCGTGGTCTGGCCAATGAGGGCCTGCTCGACCTTGGCGAGCAGGTCGTCGCCACCGAGCAGGAATTCCATCGGCTCGCTCAGTTCGTCGATGAGCTGCCCCTGGGTGTCTTCCAGGCGCCAGGTCAGGCTCACGACACAGGGAGAGGTGATGATCATCCCCGAATCATCTCATGGCGGTTGATCTTGACCCAACTCATGCCGTGCGGCGCCAGGGTGGGGCAGCCGGCGGCACAATGGCGCGCATGACCAACCTGCCCCCCAAGCCCGTGGCCCCGCCGCCCATCGATGAACCCACGCCCCTGCTGGGTGGACTTTCTCCTCAGGCCTTCATGCGCCGCCATTGGCAAAAGAAGCCCTTGCTGATTCGCCAGGCGGTTGCGGGCGTGCGTGCACCCATCGAGCGCGCTGAGCTGTTCGCGTTGGCCGAGCAGGAAGACGTCGAGTCCCGCCTCATTGTTCAGTCGCAATTGGGGGGGCAAGCAAACGCGCGCAAGCGCGACCAGGCCTGCGCAGGCTGGTCGCTGCAGCATGGGCCGCTCGCGCGCCGCAGCTTGCCGCCTCTCAAGCAGGCAGGCTGGACCCTGCTGGTGCAGGGCTTGGATCTGCACGTGCCCGCCGCCACCGAGCTGCTGCAGCGCTTTCGCTTTGTTCCCGACGCGCGACTCGATGACTTGATGATCTCGTGGGCGTCGGACCAGGGGGGCGTGGGGCCGCACTACGACTCTTATGACGTCTTCCTGTTGCAGGTGCAGGGTCGTCGGCGCTGGCGCATTGGCCGGCTGCGCGACGATCGCCTCCAACCCGACGTGCCTTTGAAAATCCTCAGCCACTTCGAGCCGGAACAGGAGTGGGTGCTCGAACCCGGCGACATGCTCTACCTGCCGCCCATGTGGGCCCACGACGGCATCGCCGAGGGCGAGAGCATGACCTGCTCCATCGGCTTTCGCGTGCCCGAGGCCACCGAGCTGGCGCGCGAGGTGCTCATCCGCTTCGCCGAGGAACTCGACGGGGAAGGCCCGCGACGCCTCTACAAGGACCCGGCTCAGCTGGCCACGGCCACGCCAGGCTTGATCCCCGAGGGCCTGGAGGCCTTTGCTGCGCAAGCCATCGAGCGCCTGCTCAAAGACCCCCAAGGCTTGCGCTCGGCGCTCGGCGAGATCCTCACCGAGCCCAAGCCGCGCGTCTGGTTCGAAGCGGGGGAGCCTCTTCCCGATGGCGTGGGGGTGCAGCTCGACCCGCGCACGCGCATGGTCTACGATGGCCAAAGGGTGTTCGCCAATGGCGAGTCCTGGCGCACAGCTGGGCGCGATGCCCGTCATTTGCGCAGCTTGGCGGATCAGCGCTGGCTCGATGCGGCCACGGTGGCCAAAGCCAGCCCCGCATTGCGTGAGTTGCTTGATCAATGGGCGGAGGACGGCTGGCTGCACCCCTCGCGCTGAGCTGGTGAGGCAGTGACGCAGCATCCCGCGTGACCCAGGAGGCCAGACCATGGACCCACAGCCTGCATCGTCATCCCCTGCCTCTTGCCGCATCGATGGCTGGCGGGAGTTTCAGGACCGATTTCGCGCCACATTGGCCATGGTTTCGGCCTCTGCGGGCGAATGCCGCTGGGCAGATGCCGATTTCGCACACTGGCCGCTGGGGGAGCGGGCTGTCACGGACTTGCTGCAGCAGTGGATGCTCCAGCACGGCAGCGCCCGCGTCGTGTTGCTGGCTGGGCAATTCGATGTGCTCCAGCGCGCCCACCCTCGCTGGCTGAGCTGGCGTCAGACCTGGTCGCACCGGGTCTCGTGCTGGGCGGCGAGCGATGAAATCATGGCAGACGTGCGCCCCATGTTCCTGTGGCGAGAACAAGGTGCAGACCGGGCCGGCATCCGGATGCTCGATTCCGTGACCGCAGTGGGGCAATGGACCACCGATCCCGCGATCCTGGCCCTGTGGCAAGCTGATTTTGATGCCTATTTACAACGCTCAAGCGAGGGGATGCCATGCACCACCTTGGGCCTATAGGGAATAGCCCGATGCGTCGTATAATCAGTGGCTGAATGTGGAGCAACGCCAGTTGCGATGCATCCTCTGCCCTTGTGCCCTTTATACGGGTCTCGGGCTTTGAATACAGTTCCAAGACCACCGCTTTTTTGACACCCCTTTTGAGGACACAAGCATGAAAAAGTCGCTCCTGCTGGCTTCCCTGATCGCTGCCATGGCCCTGGCTGCTTGCGGCAAGAAGGAAGAGCAAGCTGCTGCTGCTGCTTCCGAAGCCGCTTCTGAAGTCGCTTCCGCTGCTGTTGAAGCCGCTTCCGCTGTTGTGGAAGCCGCCTCCGCTGTTGCTTCCGACGCCGCTCCCGCTGCTTCGGACGCTGCTTCGGCTGCTTCGAACTGATCGCTTCCAGCGTATCGAAAAAGCCGCTCTTCGGAGCGGCTTTTTTCATGCCTGATTCACGCTGAATGGCTCGAGCAGGTGTGCGCCATGGCGACGCATGGCGCTGCTTGACTGGCCTTGGCCTGCAGTCGATGGTGCCGCAGTGCGGCCAGGACAATGAAAAACCGCCCCTCGGGGCGGTTTTGGTTGGAGTGCCGGGGCAAGCTCAGTTGAGTTCGTCAACCAGTCGCTTGGCGATCAGGCGGGTGGTGTCGTTGTTGACCGGTTGGCCAGCCTCGCCGAGCACCGAAACCAGGGTTTCGCGGCCCTGGGTTTGCAGCTTCACTCGGTAGCGGGCCAAGGTTTCTTCTTTGTTGCTGCGACCGAACAGGCGGCTGAAGAAGCCGGGTTGGGCAGCTGCCGGGTCGTTCACCGCGAGGCGAACTTCGTAGCTGCTGCTGGCGCGATCGCGACCTTCGACCGTGAAGCCGCCACGATCCAGGGCCAGGCCGACTCGGCGCCAGGCCAGGTCAGGCTCGCTCCGGAGGGTGAGGCTGGTGGCGTCTGCGTTCAACACAGCCAGGGTGCCGCTGGCCGGCTGCGCGGTCGGTTGCTGCTTGGCGGCCTCGTCGCGGGCCTGGTCGGCCTGTTCCTTGGTGCCACCCAGCGCCACCATCATGCGAGCCAGCATTTCGGCCTCGAGGTTGGCGTCGCTGGGGCGGCCGCGCCAGGTCGTGCGGTCCTTGCGGTCGCCTTCGAAGACTTCTTCCAGGCCACGGTGCGTGACGTAGACCTCGGTGCCTTGCGCGGTGCGTTCAAGGCGGGTGCGGAACTGGTCGCGCTCGCCGGTGTCGTACAGGCGGTCGAGCACCGACCCCAGCAGGCCACGCACACCGCCTTCGTTCAACTTGGCCCGGTTCTCGTTCCAGTTGGTTTCCATCAGGCCCGCTGCGGGCTGGTCGACGACGAGCTCGAAACCCACGCTGGACCAGAAGGCGCGCACCTTTTCGTAGACCTGCTCGGGCGACTGGTTGACCACCAGCCAGCGGGTTTGGCCTTGGCGCTCCAAGCGGATGTCGCCGACGGCCTTGGGGGCAACCTGGTTGCTGGTGCCCGCCGCGCCCTGGGCCTGCTGGCCCATGCTGGAGGCGGTGACGATGGAGGGTGAAACCTGGGTGAATCGCGACTGGCCGGCGAGCTGGCTCAAATCAGGCGGCACATCGAGGCGCACGCTTTGCGAGCCGCTGCTGCGGTAGTCGATCTTGTCGCCGGAGAGGGCGTTGGACAGGGAAGAGCAGCCGCTGCCCAGCAGGGTCACGGACAGTGCGCAGCCCAGGGCGATGGCGGTCTGTTGACGGGAGGTGATCGGCATGAGACGCAAAGTGAAAGGGCCCGACGTCATCGGGCCCCGTTGGAAGAATGGCTTGTCAGAGCACGCCGGCTTCGCGCAGTGCCGCTTCGACGGTGGACTGCGCGCCGTCCGACAATGGCGTCAGGGGCAGGCGCAGCGTACCACCACATTTGCCCATCTTGGCCAGCGCCCACTTCACCGGGATCGGGTTGGGCTCGACGAACAGGTGCTTGTGCAGCGGCAGCAGCTGCATGTGCAGCTCGATGGCTCGGGCTGTGTCGCGGGCCATGGCGGCTTCGCACAGCTGGGCCATGCCACGCGGCGCCACGTTGGCCGTGACGCTGACGTTGCCATGGCCGCCGAGCAGCATCAGGGCGACAGCGGTGGGGTCGTCGCCGGAGTAAATGGAAAAGCCCTTGGGAGCCTGCTTGATCAGCCACGCGGCGCGTTCGAGGTTGCCTGTGGCTTCCTTGATGCCGAAGATGCCGGGCACCTGGGCCAGCCTCAGGGTGGTCTCGACGGACATGTCTGCCACGCTGCGGCCGGGCACGTTGTAGAGCATCACGGGGATGTCCACGGCTTCGGCGATGGCCTTGAAGTGCTGGAAGATGCCTTCTTGCGTGGGCTTGTTGTAGTAGGGCACGACCTGCAGGGTGCAGTCGGCGCCGACCTTTTTGGCGTACTCGGACAGCTCGATGGCTTCACGCGTGGAGTTGGCGCCAGCACCGGCCATGATGGGCACGCGGCCTGCAGCCTGCTCGACCGCCACGCGGATGATTTCGCAGTGCTCTTCGACCGAGACGGTTGGTGACTCACCGGTGGTGCCAACCACGCCGATGCAGTGGGTGCCCTCGGCGATGTGCCAGTCGATCAGGGAGCGCAGGGTGGGGTAATCGACGCTGCCGTCTTCATGCAGAGGCGTGACCAGGGCGACGATGCTGCCAGAAATGTTCATGGTGATTCCTTCAGTCCGGCGATTCTACCGGGCTGAGTCAGGGTGCCCAGGGGGCAAACGGGTGGCTCAGGGAAGATTTCAGTGCGGCCGGGCGTCTTGTTTGAGGGCCTTCAAGGCCATCCGGTCGACGAGCCCGGGCGCGATCAGTTTCAACCAACGCGCCAGCCGGCCTTTGGCTGACATGAGCACCTCGCGCTTGCGCTGCTCGATGCCTTCGAGGATCAGCCTGGCGCAGGCATCCACGGGCATGGCGTCGGCTTCGTCGAGCTTGCTCTGACCGGCCGGCAGACCCTGTGCATTGAAGCCACGCAAGCGGATGTCGGTGGCCACGACACCAGGGTAGGCCACGGTCACGGAAACGCCATGGGGCGCCAGTTCGATGCGCAGGGCCTCGAAAAAGCCGTTCATGGCGAACTTGGTGGTGCTGTAGGCGGTGCGGCCGGGCAGGGCGACGATGCCGGCCAGGCTGGAGACGGCCACCAGGCGGCCTTTGCTGGCCTTGAGGTGCGGCAAGGCGGCGTGGGTGCACCAGATGCTGCCCCACAGGTTCACCCGCATCAGGTCTTCGTACCAGCACAGGTCGCTCACGTCTTCTAACAGGGCGTGGCCGGACATGCCGGCGTTGTTGACCAGGGTGTCGATGACGCCGAAGCGCGCCACGGTGTCGGCGATGAGGGCGCGGCAGTCGTCTTCTCGGGCCACGTCGGTGGGGCGCACCACCACCATGGCGCCATGTTGGCGGCACTCGTTCGCGACTGCTTCGAGTTTGTCCCAGCTGCGCGCGGCCAGCACCAATTGAAGGGCAGATCCCTGTGCCTGCGCCATCTGCCGCGCCAGTTCGGCGCCAATGCCATCGGAGGCGCCCGTGATGATGACCACGCTCATGTCAGATGCAACTCCAAAAGCGCGCCGCCATGTCGACGACGAAGTGGGGGCTGAGGTACCAGGCGAACACCAGGGCCAGGGCCACGGCCGCCAGGCCCTTGAGCAGCCACGGCCAGATCTGCTTGGGTGCCCGGGGCTGGGGTGGTGCGGATGTCGCTGGCATGGTGAAGATTCGGTGAAAGCAGGCTATCGGGCTTCGCGAGGGCTCAGGCCGTGACGAGTCGGCGAGCCGGCTGCTGGTGTTCGCGGATGGGCAGGTTCAGCGCCGCGGCCGCGAAGGCCAGGCCGATGGCCAGCCACCACACGATTTGGTAGTCGCCCGTGGCATCGTAGAGCCGGCCCGCCAGCCAAACGCCCATGAAGGAGCCGATCTGGTGCGAGAAAAACACCAGCCCACCCAGCATGGACAGGTGCCGCACGCCCAGCATCTGCGCCACAACAGCGTTGGTGGGGGGCACCGTCGACAGCCACAGCGCACCCATGGCAGCGGCGAAGATGGCCACCGACGCCGGTGTGAGCGGCAGCAGCACGAAGGCCAGCATGGTCACGCCGCGCATGGCGTAGATGAAGGACAGGATCCAGGTTTTGCGCAGGCGCTGGCCAAGCGAGCCGGCGGCGTAAGTGCCAAAGACGTTGAACAGGCCGATCAGCGCCAGGGCGGTGGTGGCGACTTGCGGCTCGAGCTGGTGGTCTTTGAGGTAGCTGGGCAGGTGCACGCCGATGAAGGCCAGCTGGAAGCCGCAGACGAAATACCCGGCGGTCAGCAGCAGGTAGTCGCGATGGGTCAGGGCTTCGCGCAGGGCGGCCATGGCGTTCAACGGGGCGCCATCGATGAGCGGTCCGGTGCTGGCTGAAGACGCATCGCGAGGAGGCTCGCGCAGGCCGAAAGCCAGTGGTGCAATGAGCAGGGCCGCTGCGGCCAGGGTCAGCAGCGCGGGTGACCACTGCAGGCTGTGGATGAGCTGGCTGGACAGCGGCACCATCAGGAATTGGCCGAAGGAGCCGGCTGCCGCCGTGATGCCCATGGCCCATGAGCGTTTGGCCGGATCGATGTTGCGGCCGACGACGCCATAGACCACCGCGTAGGTGCTGCAGGCCTGTGCCAGGCCGATCGTGACGCCGGACGTCAACACAAAGCCCAGGTGCTGATCGAGGGTGGCCATGCCGACCAGCCCGAGCGCATAGAGCAGGGCACCCAACCAGAGCACACGGAAGGCGCCGCTGCGGTCGGCCCACCAGCCGACGATGGGCCCGGCCGCGCCCCAGACGAGGTTCTGCACGGCCATGGCCAGCGAGTAGTCTTCGCGCGTCCAGCCGTGGGCGGTGGTGATGGGTTGAAGCCAGAGCCCGAAGCTGTGCCGGATGCCCATCGACAAGGTGACGACGAGGGCGCCGCAAAGCAGCATCTGCCCCAAGGGCAGGGGGCGGTGGTGTGATGTCATGGATGCGGCCTGCCAAGGCAAGCAGACAGGTGTTCGGCTTGGTTTACCGGACAGCAGAGGCGGACCGGAGCGGCGTTCAGGACGCAACGCACCCGGCGGGCGCCGTCACACCTGCATGTTCATGATATCGGTATACGCCTGAACCAGCTTGTTGCGCACCTGCACGGCCGACTGGAAGCCCAGTTGCGCCTTTTGCATGGCGATCATGGTTTCTTCCAGGCTGACCGTCGGGTTGTCGAACTGCACCTCTCGCTGCATGGAGCTGGCGGTGGCTTGTGCCGAGCTGATGGACTTCAGTGCGCCTGAAAAAGCGGACTGAAATGAGGGCTTTTCAACCGCGCCACCGGCTTCGGCTGCGCCTTCGGCCCGGGTCTTGGCTTCCACCCGGCGGGCGACGTCGGCCATGCCGGCGCGGGCGGCGGCTTGGGCAAAGTCAAAGGGTTTCAGTTTCAGGTCCATGGTGCCGAAAAGGTCATCAGGGCGTGATGCAACTCACCACGGTCACCATTGTGGGAGACCGGCCCGAGTCCTAAGCTGGGAAGAGGTCGGCAAATGGCCGGCTGTTCCCGGCACTTTTGCCTGCTCTGACTCCGAATAATGGGCCCGTCATGGCCGTATTGCGGCATCGTCACCTTCACGATGCGCGGCCAATGCCAGCAGCCCACATGGAAGTCACAGTCGCCTCACCTCAGAACGTCGCCGTTGCTGCCCCCGCCCAGGTGGTGGAGGCCGGCACCCCTGGCTTCGCCCAGCGCGTGATGGCGCTGCCTGCCCAGCGCAAGATCATGCTGGGCGGCGGCATCGCCGTGCTGATCGCCATCTTCGTGGCCATGGCCCTGTGGGGGCGCGATGGCGATTACCGCGTGCTGTACGCCAACCTGTCCGACAAGGACGGTGGTGCCATCCTGGCGCAGCTGCAGCAGATGCAGGTGCCTTACAAGCATGCCGACGGCGGCGCCGCCATCCTGGTGCCGGCCGACAAGGTGCACGATGTGCGACTGAAGCTGGCCTCGGCTGGCCTGCCCAAGGGCTCGGTCGTCGGTTTCGAGCTGATGGAGACCCAGAAGTTCGGCACCACGCAGTTTCAGGAGCGCCTGAACTTCCAGCGTGGCTTGGAAGGCGAGTTGACCCGCTCGATCCAGGCCATCTCCAGCGTGCAGAGCGCCCGCGTGCACCTGGCCCTGCCCAACCAGAATGGCTTTTTCCGTGAGCAGCAAAAGGCATCGGCCTCTGTGGTGCTGACGCTGTACCCCGGTCGAACCCTGGACCGTGGACAGTTGGCTGGCATCGTGCACCTGGTGTCGTCCAGCGTGCCGGAGATGTCGACCAAGGCGGTCAGCATCGTTGACCAGAGCGGCACGCTGCTGGCTGGCCAGCAGGACAGTGGCACCGACCAGGCTGGGTTGGATGCGCAGCAGCTGCAGTACGTGCGCCAGATCGAGAGCAGCTACACCCAGCGTGTGCGCGACATCCTCGAGCCGGTGCTGGGGTCGGACAACCTGCGTGCACAGGTCACCGCAGACGTGGATTTCTCGCAGGTCGAGCAGACGGCCGAAGAGTTCAAGCCCAACCAGGGGCCCAATGCGGCCTCGACGGTGCGCAGCCAGCAGACCAGCGAGAGCTCGGGGCAGGGCAGCGCGACGCCTTCCGGCGTGCCCGGTGCGGCCAGCAATCAGCCTCCCGTGCCGGCCACGGCGCCCATCAATGGCGCTTCGGCCCCGCTGCAGGCAGCTGGCATGCAGGGCGCAGGCGGCAACAACCGCCGCGACGCGGTCACCAACTACGAGGTCGACCGCACGGTGCGCGTGGTGCGCAGCTCGACCGGCAACATCCGTCGCCTGACTGCAGCCGTGGTGGTCAACCACCGCACGGTGACCGATGCCAAGGGCAAGACCAGCACCGAGCCGCTGCCGCAGGAAGAGCTCGACAAGCTGACCTCGCTGGTGCGCGAATCCATCGGTGCCGACGACAAGCGTGGCGACTCGATCAAGGTGGTGTCGGCGCCGTTCCAGGTGCCCAAGGAAGAGGTCGATGACACCCCGCTGTGGAAGAAGCCCGAGACGGTGGACCTGATCCGCACCCTGGCCGTGCCCGGCGCACTGACCCTGGCCGCCCTGATCGTGGTGTTCGGCGCGATCCGCCCGGCCATCCAGGCGGCCAAGCCGGTGGCCGCGCCGGAGTCGGAAGCCCAGCGACTCAATGCGGTGGTGGACGACCCGCAGGAGCTGTCTGTCATCGCGGGGGGCAATGGCCCGGTCGTGGCAGGTGCGGAAGGCGGCGTTGCGGCGCTGGAGGGCCCCGGCGCTGGTGGCCCGGACCTGCGCCTGGAGCACGCCCGCAAACTGGCCAAGGAAAACCCGCTGGCCATGGCCTCCGTGGTCCGTGGCTGGATGAACAATTGATCGAGGTGAGCTGCCATGGATGAACAAGGTCTGGAAGATGCAGCCATCTTGCTGATGTCGTTGGGCGAAGAAGAGGCAGCTGAGGTCTTCAAGCACCTCGAGCCCAAGGAGGTTCAGCACCTGGGCGAGACCATTGCCAAGCTCAAGACCATCAGCCGCGATCGCATCAACAGCGTGCTTGATCGCTTCTCGGCGGAGGCCACGGAGGTGGGCACGCTGGTGCCCGACACCGACGAGTACATCAAGTCGGTGCTTCGCAAGGCGCTGGGCGACGACAAGGCCAACTTGCTGATCGATCGGATCATCCAGGGCAGCGACGTCACGGGCATCGAGAGCCTGAAGTGGATGGACGCGGTCTCTGTGGCTGAGTTGCTGCGCAACGAGCACCCGCAGATCGTTGCTGCCATCCTGGTGCACCTGGACCCGGACCAGTCTTCGTCGGTGCTCAAGGCCTTCACCGAGCGGCACCGCAACGAGGTGATGGTGCGCATCGCCACGCTCGACGGCATCCAGCCGTCCGCGCTCAAGGACCTCAACGAGGTGCTCTCGCGCGTGCTCTCGGGCGGATCTCAGGTGCGCAAATCGTCGCTGGGTGGCGTCAAGCCCGCCGCAGAAATCATCAACCTCATGGGTTCGAGCCTGGAGACATCGGTGCTCGACTACATCCGCGAGGCCGACTCCGACCTGGCTCAGAAGATCCAGGACAACATGTTCACCTTCGACGACCTGAGCAAGCTCGACGACAAGGGTTTCCAGGCCCTGCTCAAGGAAGTGCAGACCGAGTCGCTCATCATCTCCCTCAAGGGCGCCAGCCCCGAGATCCGCGAGAAGGTGTTCAAGAACATGTCCAGCCGCGCAGCCGAAACCTTGCGCGAAGACCTCGACGCACGTGGCCCGGTCAAGCTCTCCGACGTCGAAACCGAGCAAAAGGAAATGCTCAAGATCGTGCGCCGCCTGGCCGACGAGGGCCAGATCATGCTGAGCAGCGGAGGCGACGATGAGTACGTCTAAGCCTGGCCCCAAGGCGCCAGGCAGCCCAGCCACGCCCCCGAGCACGCCCGCGCCCAACGCTTACGCCCGCTTCATCCCGCGCGAGGAATTGGGTGGCAACGTGGCCGCCTGGGCGCCGCAGACTTTCGAGCGCCCACCGGCCCCGCCTTTGGAGTCCGGGGTGCGCAAGCCCACGTTGGCTGAGCGCGCTGCCGCTGAAATGCGCCCCGGCATGAAGGCTCAGCCGGTCAAGCATGCGCCTCAGGCCACCGGTCAGCCGGTTGCGTCCAAGCCCGCTGGCACGGGGGCCGCCGCTGGCGCCGCGCCCAAGCCAGCCGTGCGTCGACCCGTCGTGGGCGGCATGCCTGGCCAGGCCGAGGCCCAGCAACGCGAGGCCGAGGCCCCGCCCCCGCCGCCCGCTCCCAACGTGGATGATTTGGTGAACAAGGCTCGCCAGGAGGGCTACCAGGACGGCTACCGCAACGGCCTGGCCGCCCTGGAGAGCTACAAGCAGACGCAGGCCGCGCAGATGGCCGCGCACATGAGTGACCAGGTCGGCGCGCTGGCATCCGACTTCCACCAGCGCCTGGAGTCGCTGGAGCAGCAGCTGGCCGGCCGCATCGCCGGTGTGGCACTCGAGCTGGCCCGCCAGGTGGTTCGCACCGAATTGAAGATCCACCCCGAGCTGGTGGTGGACGTGGCCGAGCAGGCCTTGGGCGCCTTGCTGGCGTCGGCTCGCCAGGTGATCGTGCGCCTGCACCCCGAGGACCATGCCATGGCCTTGCCCCACCTCAGCGAGATGCTGAGCGCCCGCGGTGCCCGCATGGTGCCCGACGTGACGCTCAACCGAGGTGGCTGTGTGGTCGAGTCAGACATCGCCGTGATCGACGCGGCCATCGAGGCCCGCTGGGACCGCGCCGCCGCCGCCATGGGCTACGAGGCCCCTTGGCACGATGGCCACGAGGCCCACAGCCTGGCCGATGCGCACCCCATCCGAAACCTTGACGAAGAGGACGCCGATGCCTGGCCGGATGCCCGTCGCGCACCGAACGAGGAGGACCCCGCATGAACATGCCCATGAGCGCCCGCACCGACGTGGCGATGGACCGCTGGAACCGCTTCCTCGATGACCTGGACGCCTGCGCCAGCACCCGCATGCCCTTGGAGAACCAGGGCAAGCTGGTGCGCCTGTCGGGCCTGGTGCTCGAGGCCACGGGCCTGCGACTGCCGGTGGGCGCCGTCTGTGAAATCCACTCCGAGACGCGCCTGGAATCGACCCCGGTGCTGGCCGAGGTCGTGGGCTTCACCGGCGACCGCGCCTACCTGATGCCGACCGCCGAGGTGCATGGCCTGGCCAGCGGCGCGCGCGTGGTGCCTTGCCCGATCCCGATGAACACCCCTTTGCTGGGTCGACCCAACCACCCGTGGCGCCGCAGCGAAGACCGCACGCGTCACCTGCCGGTGGGCGCCGGCCTGCTGGGCCGTGTGGTCGATGCGCAGGGCGTGCCGCTGGACCGCAAGGGCCCGCTGCAGCACATCCGCAGCGAGCCTCTGGCGCGTCGCGCCATCAACGCCATGGAGCGCGACCCGGTTCGCCTGCCGCTGGACACCGGCGTGCGTGCCATCAATTCGATGCTGACCGTTGGCCGTGGCCAGCGCATCGGCCTGTTCGCCGGCTCCGGCGTGGGCAAGTCGGTGCTGCTGGGCATGATGGCCCGCTACACCCAGGCCGACGTCATCGTCGTGGGCCTGATCGGCGAGCGGGGCCGCGAAGTCAAGGAGTTCATCGAGGACATCCTGGGCGAAGAAGGCCTGGCCCGCTCTGTGGTGGTGGCCGCCCCGGCCGACGCGCCGCCGCTGACCCGCATGCAGGGCGCGGCTTACGCCACCGCTGTGGCCGAGCACTTCCGCGACCAGGGCCTGCACGTGCTGCTGCTGATGGACTCGCTGACCCGCTACGCCATGGCACAGCGTGAAATCGCGCTGGCCATCGGCGAGCCGCCCGCCACCAAGGGCTACCCGCCTTCGTGCTTCGCCAAGCTGCCGCAGCTGGTCGAGCGCAGCGGCAATGGCCTCAATGGCCATGGCTCCATCACGGCGTTTTACACCGTGCTCTCGGAGGGGGATGATCAGCAGGACCCCATCGCCGACGCGGCCCGGGCCATCCTGGACGGTCACATCGTGCTCTCGCGGGAGCTGGCCGAATCCGGCCATTTCCCCGCAATAGACATCGAACGCAGTGCTTCTCGGGTGATGCACAACGTCGCCGATGGGCAACATATCGAGGACGCGCGACGTTTCCGCCAGCTGTGGTCCAAGTACAGCAAGGCGCGGGACCTGATCCAGCTCGGTGCTTACGTGCCCGGCGGCGACATGGACCTGGACCAGGCGGTGCGCGTGCACCCGCACATGGTGCGCTTGCTGCAGCAGGACATGCACGACCCGGCCTGGCTGGGCGATGCGGTCGGCGAGCTGCACCGCATCGTGTCGGCCTGATGGTTGTTGAATCGGAGTTGACCCATGAGTGGCATTCAGTCCCTGCTGTTGGTGCTGGAGGCGGCGCAAAAAGAGCGCGATGCGGCCCTGTCGGCCCACGAGGCGGCCCGCAAGTCCCATGAGTCGGCCCGTCAGCAAGCGCAGTCGCTCAACGACTGGCGGCAGGACTACCAAAAGCGCTGGCAGGCGCAGTTCCAGCAATCGGGCGGCGTCGAGATCGTGCGCTGCTATCAGGATTTCATGGCCCGGCTGGGTGACGCGGTGTCCGAGCAGGACCGCCGCGTCGGCAACGCCGAGCAGCAGGTGGCCCGCGCTCGGGCCTTGCTCATCGAGCGGGAGCGCCGGGTGGCGGCGGTCTCGCAACTGATCGATCGTCGCCAGGCAGAGGCCATGCACAAGCAGGCCCGCCAGGACCAGAAAGCCACCGACGAAATGGCCGCGCGCAGCGTGCGCCTGCAGCAAAGCCTGGGCGCCTCGGCCACTGGCCTGTCGACCGGCGCCATCTGAAGGGGTGAAACACATGGGCAACGCGATCAACAACACCGGCAACCAGGCCAGCAACGCCGGCCAGCTCACCGACATGCTCTCGCGCATGGCTTCGGGCAAGCAGGGCGACGAATCGGGCTCCGAAAGTTTTGCCCGCTGGATGAGCCAACACCAGGGCACTCAGCCGGGCAGCCTGGCCGCCTCTCAGGCCACCCGTCCCACGACGCTGACCACACCCGCGCGGCCGCCTGTTGCCAGCGCCTTGCCCAACATGGGCGCGCGCCTGCAGGCCGTCCGCGCCAACACCCCCTCGGCGGCGCACGAGCCAGAGCGCGCGGTGTCCAATCAGGGCGCGCGCCAGGAAGCGCGCTCGGCCAAGGCACGCACCGAGCAGGCACCCAAGCCAGCCAGCCGTCAACCTGCATCGAACCAGGCCAAGCCCACCGACGAGGCCCAGGAGGTCGTGCGCAGCGATGCCACCAGCCGCTCCGAGTTGATCGACGACAAAGCACAAGACGCCACCCGCTTCACCACCGCCCTGGGCGAGGGCGTTGCCGAGGTGCGCGAACTCACGCCCCCCACCGACGTGCAGACCAACGACTCGGCCAGCATGATGGCCTGGTTGGTCAGCCTGACGCAACCCAGCTCGCCCACCATGCCAGCCGAAGGCTCGGTCGATGGCGATGCCTCGGGCGAGGGGGGCTTGCTGGAGTCTGAATCAGGCCTGAGCTTGTTGGGTCAAGACGTGGACAAGGGCGAGAAAGGCCGTGGTCGAGGCTTGGCCCAGGGGTGGAGCGTGGGCCAGCGCGAGCTGGGCCTGGACACCCGGGCTGCGGCGTCGTCCTCGGCGGTCGCCTTGCAGGTCGACGCCCTGCTGGGGCGTGGCGCGGCCTCGGCCGAGCAAGCCGGCGACCCGCTGGCCGCGATGGTGCCGATCGATGGCGGCAGGGCCTCGTTTGGGCAGACCCTGTCTCAGGTGGCCGCACCGCGCCACGAGCAGGCTTCGATCCCCGTGCCACTGAACGCTCCCGATTTTTCTCAGAAGCTGGCCGACCAGGTCAGCCTGTGGGTGGGGCAGGTCAAGCAGGACGGTCCGATGACGGCCGAGCTGCACCTGAACCCGGCAGAGATGGGCCCCATCAACGTGAAGATCTCGCTCGATGGCACGGCCGCACAGGTCGACTTCGCTGCCGCAGCCCTGGAAACCCGACAGGCCATCGAAGCCAGCCTGTCGCTGCTCTCCAGTGCCCTGAACGACGCGGGCCTGAGCCTGTCTGGCGGCGGCGTGTCGTCCCAGACACCCCAGCAGACCCTGGCGCAGGGCGGCAACGCTGGCCAGGACGGCCGGGGTGGCCGTGGCCCGAACGAGCGCAACCGAGGCGAACAAGCCGATGCGGACGACGCTGGTGGCCTGCGCCAGGTCAGCGCCCCGAAGGCGAGTCGCCTGGGCGGCCTGGACCTCTACGCTTGAGACTGCCTGGCAGGCCTTTCGCCTGCCGAGCGTGACAGACCGGCGGAAATCGCCGGTTTTTCACATCGCTTATCGCCTCTTCGGTTTCCGGCTGGCTTCGAATAATCCACCCATGCCCCCGAGCTTTTCATGACCCGGGGACATGAACCGCAGGAGATCCGAGCATGTCAGCACCCGCCGCCGCCCCGGCCGAAGGCGAAGCCCCCCCCAAGAGCAAGAAAAAGCTCATCATCATCATCGTTGCTGCGCTGCTGGTGCTGGTGCTCGGTGGTGGCGCGGCGGCCTTCATGATGATGAAGAGCAAGGCTGACGCCGAGGCCGCCGCCGAAGAGGGCGACGACACCGAACACGCCGAGCCGGCCAAAAAGGCCAAGAAGCCCGAGCCCAAGAAGGACGAGCACGCCGGCCCGCCCACCTTCGTGCCGCTGGACCCGTTCGTGGTGAACCTGGCCGACAAGGACGTCGAGCGCTACGCTCAGGTGGGCATCAACCTGCAGGTCGATGACCCCAAGGTGGGCGAGCAGATGAAGGCCTACATGCCCGCCATCCGCAACGCCGTGCTCCTGATCCTCTCGCACAAGAGCGCCGACGACATCCTGCCCCCCGAGGGCAAGCAAAAGCTCGCCGAAGAGATCCGCCGCGAGGCAGCCCGCGCCATGGGCTACGAGATCGAAGACCCGGAAGAGGAAGAGCCGGAAGAGGAAGAGACCCCCAAGAAAAAGAAGAAGAAAAAGAAGAAGGTCGAGTCCTACAACCCCATCGTCCACGTGCACTACTCGAACTTCATCATCCAGTGATGAGCGAGCCCTGCAGCCTGCTTTCGGTCTGAGAAGTCCACCATGAACCAGCAGATCCTCTCGCAAGACGAAGTCGATGCACTGCTCCAGGGCATCACTGGTGAAAGCCAGAAGCTCGAGCAGGACGACGCGCCCAAGGAAGGCATCCGCGACTACAACCTGGCGCAGCAAGAGCGCATCGTGCGTGGGCGCATGCCCACGATGGAGATCATCAACGAGCGCTTCGCCCGCAACATCCGGGTGGGGCTGTTCAACTTCATCCGCAAGTCGCCCGAGGTCTCTGTGGGCGGCATCAAGGTCCAGAAGTACAGCGCCTTCCTGCGCGAGATCGTGGTGCCCACGAACTTCAACATCATGGCCGTTCGCCCTCTGCGCGGCTCCGGCCTGATCGTCTGCGACCCGACGCTGGTCTTCGCCGTCATCGACTCGCTGTTCGGCGGCGTCGGCAAGTTCCACACCCGCATCGAGGGCCGCGACTTCTCGGCCACCGAGCAGCGCATCATCCGCCGCCTGGTCGAGGTGGTGTGCGAAGAGTACAAGCGCTCCTGGCAGGGCATCTACCCCGTCGAGCTGGACTACCAGCGCTCGGAGATGCAGCCCCAGTTCGCCAACGTGGCCACGCCCAGCGAGATCGTGGTGTGCTGCTCCTTCACGCTGGAGATCGGCGACACCAGCGGCACCATCCACTTCTGCATCCCCTACGCCACGCTCGAGCCCATCCGCGACATCCTGTTCAGCTCCATCCAGGGCGACTCGGCCGAGCCCGACCGCCGTTGGGTCAAGTTGCTGACGCAGCAGATCCAGTCGGCCGAGGTCGAGCTGGTGGCGGAGCTGGGGCATGCACCGGCCACCGTCGAGCAGCTGCTGGCCTTCAAGCCGGGCGACTTCATCGAGCTGGACCTGGAAAAGATCATCCAGGCCAAGATCGACGGCGTGCCCGTTTTCGAAGCCTATTACGGCACCTCCGACAACAAATACGCGCTTCGCGTCGAGAAGCTTTTGACCACCGGCAACACCGGCTGGCTTGGAGACCAACATGTCTGAATCCGCAGCAGAGTTCCCGCCCGAAGGCGGTCAGGCCGATGGCGGCGAACAAGATGCGATGGCCGCCGAGTGGGAGGCCGCGCTGGCCCAGCAAAGCAGCTCGGGTGGCGCCTCTGCCGACGCCATGTTCGATGGCGCCTCGGCCGGTACGGCCAGCGAAGTGGCCAACCCCGCCGCGCAGATGACGCCTGCCGCCTTTGCCAACTTCGGCTCGTCGGGCTCGTCGGTGGCCGGCGCGGGCAACGACATCAACATGATCCTGGACATCCCCGTGCAGTTGACGGTGGAGCTGGGTCGCACGCGCATCCCCATCAAGAACATCCTGCAACTGGCTCAGGGCTCGGTGGTGGAACTCGACGCGATGGCCGGTGAGCCGATGGACGTGCTGGTCAACGGTTTCCTGATTGCCCAGGGCGAGGTGGTGGTGGTCAACGACAAGTTCGGCATCCGACTGACCGACATCGTCACGCCTTCCGAACGCATGCGGCGCCTCAGCCGCGGCGGCTGACCGAGGGGCACCCCGATGGCAGCCAGCGGCGCGTCCTTCCTGTGGTTCGTCTTCGTCATCGCCCTGATCCCGGCCAGCCTGTGGCTGCTCAAGCGATCGGGCCTGGCCAATGGCCTGGCCAACGGCCTGAGTGGCGCAGGCCCCATCGCCCCCATGAAAACGGTCGGCCAGCTCGGCCTCGGGCCAGGGCAGCGCCTGGTCACCGTCGAGGTGGGGCAGGGCGATGAGCGCACCTGGCTCGTGCTGGGCGTGACCGGGCAGAACATCCAGACCCTGCACACCATGGCGCCGCAAGCCCCGGCAGAGCCTGCCGCCAACTCGCCCGCCGTGCACCCGGCTTTTGCCACCTTGCTGCGCCGCACCCGTCAGGGAGGCCAATGATGCGCCCCATGAACCGCGCCTTGCTGGCCCTCGCCCTGAGCCTGCTGGCCCCGCTGGCCTGGGCACAGGCGGCCCCGGGTGGCCAGGCCTCGCTGCCCTTGCTGATCGGCCAAGGCGGTGGTGGCACCAACTACTCGGTGCCCATCCAGACCCTGCTGTTCTTCACGGCGCTGAGTTTTTTGCCGGCTGTGCTGCTGATGATGACGGGCTTCACCCGCATCGTCATCGTGCTGGGCCTGATGCGCCAGGCCCTGGGCACCCAGGCCGCACCGCCCAACCAGGTCATCGTCGGGCTGTCGCTGTTCCTGACCTTGTTCGTCATGGGGCCGACCCTGGACAAGGTCTACAAGGAAGCCTACGAGCCTTTTGCGGCCAACCAGATCACCTTTGTCGAAGCGCTGGACAAGGGCCAGGCCCCCATGCGCGGCTTCATGCTCAAGCAGACCCGCCAGTCCGACCTGGCCTTGTTCAGCCGCCTGGCCAAGGTCGAGCCGGGCCTCAAGCCCGAGCAGGTGCCGTTTCGCGTGCTGGTGCCAGCGTTTGTCACCAGCGAGCTGAAGTCGGCCTTCCAGATCGGCTTTCTGATCTTCATCCCCTTCCTGGTCATCGACATGATCGTGGCCAGCGTGCTGATGAGCTTGGGCATGATGATGCTCTCGCCCGTGATGGTGGCCCTGCCGTTCAAGCTGATGCTGTTCGTGCTGGCCGATGGCTGGAACCTGCTGCTCGGCTCGCTGGCCGCCAGCTTTGCGCAGTGAGCGCGCGCCACAACGGAGCCCCGACATGGATCCCCAACAGGTTCTGACCATCAGCCGCGACGGGCTGCTCACGCTGATCACCGTGGTCGCGCCCCTGATGCTGGTGGTGCTGGCCGTGGGCCTGGTGGTGAGCATCTTCCAGGCGGCCACCCAGATCCAGGAGCAGACGCTGTCCTTCGTGCCCAAGCTGCTGGCGGCGTTCGCCACCCTGGGTGTGGCCGGCCCCTGGATGCTCAACACCCTGGTCGAGTACATCCAGCAGGTGTTGCAGTCCATCCCGTCGGTGGTGGGCTGAAGGCTCGGCTCCGGCAGCAGCGCCCATGGTCTCCTTCACCGAAGCCCAGATCCTGGCCTGGGTCAGCGCCTGGATCTGGCCGTTCTTTCGCATCCTGGGGTTGTTCACCACGGCGCCGGTGCTGTCGATGCGCGTGGTGCCGCGCCGCGTGCGCATCGGCCTGGCCGCCCTGGTGGTCATCGCGGCCGAGCCCAGCCTGCCGGCCCCGCCACCCATCGCCTTGAACTCGCCCGAGGCCCTGATGGTGCTGATCCAGCAGGTGCTCATCGGCCTGACCATGGGGTTTGCGGCCCGGGTGGTCTTTGCGGCCATCGAGTTCGCCGGCGAAATCGTCGGCCTGCAGATGGGGCTGAACTTCGCGGCCTTTTTCGATCCGCTCAGTGGCGGGCAGATCACGGCCGTCAGCCGCTTCTACGGCACGGTGGCCTCTTGGCTGTTCATCGTCATGAACGGGCACCTGATGCTCACGGCCGCGCTCATCCAGAGCTTCCAGTCTTTCCCGGTGTCGGCTCAGCCGCTGGCCTTCCTGCAGGTGGTGCAACCGCAGGTGTGGGGCGCCGAGATCTTCAAACTGGGCCTGTGGGTGTCCCTGCCGGTGGTGGCCATGCTGGCGCTGACCAACCTGGTGATGGGCCTGGTGGCACGCGTGGCGCCCCAGATGAACATCTTCTCCATCGGTTTTCCGGTCACCATCGGCGTCGGCCTGACCGGCCTGTGGCTGACCCTGCCGATGATGCAGGTGCCCTTCACGATGGCCATCGAGCGGATGCTGGCTCTGTTCATGTGAGCGGCGGGGGCAGGGCCGCCTGCCCGGCCGGGGCGCCGCTCCGCCGCAAGACTCAACGCAGGCGGCAAAACGGCTCAGCCGAAGCTGACCGTCTGGCCGCGGATGTCGAACGGGATGAAGCTGGCGATCCGGCCAGACTTGATCGATTCGACCATGCGTTGCAGCGGCGCCTCGGCGTCGTGGCTGGTCGGGTGGCGTCCGGCGCTGCCCGACAGCGCGGCGACGAAGACGATGTCCCAGGTCGGCCCGGCGCGCCGTGACTCTTCGAGCAGGGCCGCGAACGATGGCACCTCGGCAGGTGACTTGTCCACGCACATCAAGGGCGTCAGCGTGCCGCCTTGACCGGCTTCAAACCGGGCGCGTTGCTCCGGGGTGGCGTCGTCCGGCAGCTCGGCTCGGGTGAACACGAACAGCAGGCGCTGCGGTTCGGCTTGCTGGCGTGCCGAGTGCAGGAGGTCGTCGAAACTGGCAATGCTCATCGAGGGCTTTCGTGGAGGTGGCCGGCGGTCTCAAGCCTGACATGCCACACCCGGCCTGAGTGGACACACCGGTGGATTATGGCTTGAGCCCGTTCGGTGGGGCGCTGCATCAGGGCCCGGATGCCTTGACTAGAATTCCGCATGGCCACCCAAGCACCCCCCGCTTCTTCGTCTCCTTCCGCCGCCTACGGCGAAGGCTCCATCCGCGTCCTCAAGGGCCTGGAGCCCGTCAAGCAGCGTCCGGGCATGTACACCCGGACGGACAACCCCCTGCACATCATCCAGGAGGTGATTGACAACGCCGCCGACGAGGCCCTGGCGGGTTTCGGCAAGCGCATCGCGGTCACCCTGCACACCGACGGCTCGATCAGCGTCGAGGACGACGGCCGGGGCATTCCCTTCGGCTTGCACCCCGAAGAAGGCGTGAGCGTGGTCGAGATTGTCTTCACCCGCCTGCATGCGGGCGGCAAGTTCGACAAGGGCTCGGGCGGCGCCTACAGCTTCTCGGGCGGCCTGCACGGTGTGGGCGTGAGCGTGACCAACGCGCTGTCCACACGCCTGCAGGTCACCGTCTGCCGCGACAAGCAGGTGGCCACGCTGGCCTTCGGTGGCGGCGACGTGATCGAGCCTGTGGCCGTGCGCCTGGCCGCATCGGGCGACCGCAAGAACGGCACCACCGTGCGCGCCTGGCCTGACGCCAAGTACTTCGAAAGCGCCGAGCTGCCGCGTGGCGAGCTGGTGCACATGCTGCGCAGCAAGGCCGTGCTGATGCCGGGCGTGACCATCACGCTGACGATTGAAAAGGCGGGCAAGGAGCCCGAAGTCCAGACCTGGCTCTACAAGGGCGGCCTGCGCGACTACCTGAGCCAGACGCTCACGGCCGACCCGGTCATCCCGCTGTTCGAAGGCGAGCAGTACGCCGGCGGCAACGAAAGCGAGAACTTCGCCGAAGGCGAGGGCGCGGCCTGGTGCGTGGCCTTCACCGAAGACGGCTCGCCCATGCGCGAGAGCTACGTCAACCTGATCCCCACCGTGGCCGGCGGCACGCACGAGGCGGGCCTCAAAGACGGCCTCTTCCAGGCGGTCAAGGGCTTCATCGAGATGCACGCGCTGATGCCCAAGGGCGTCAAGCTCATGCCCGATGACGTTTTCGGCCGCGCCAGCTTCGTGCTGAGCGCCAAGGTGCTGGACCCGCAGTTCCAGGGCCAGACCAAGGAGCGCCTGAACAGCCGCGATGCCCTGCGCCTGGTCAGCACCTACGTCAAGCCGACGATGGAGCTGTGGCTCAACCAGCACGTTGACCATGGCAAGAAGCTGGCCGAGCTGGTCATCAAGCAGGCCCAGGCCCGCCAGCGCGCCGGCCAGAAGGTCGAGAAGAAAAAGGGCTCCGGCGTGGCCGTGCTGCCCGGCAAGCTGACCGACTGCGAAAGCCGCGACCTGGCCTTCAACGAGGTCTTCCTGGTCGAGGGCGACTCGGCCGGCGGCAGCGCCAAGATGGGCCGCGACAAAGAGACGCAAGCCATCCTGCCCCTGCGCGGCAAGGTGCTCAACGCCTGGGAGGTCGAGCGCGACCTGCTGTTCAAGAACAACGAGATCCACGACATCTCGGTGGCCATCGGCGTCGATCCGCACGGCCCGAATGATTCACCTGACCTGAGCGGCCTGCGCTACGGCAAGGTCTGCATCCTGTCGGACGCCGACGTGGACGGCTCGCACATCCAGGTGCTGCTGCTGACGCTGTTCTTCCGCCACTTCCCCAAGCTGATCGAGGCGGGGCACGTGCACGTGGCGCGCCCGCCGCTGTTCCGCGTCGATGCCCCCGCGCGCGGCAAGAAGCCGGCGACCAAGCTCTACGCGCTGGACGAGGGCGAGCTCACCGCCATCCTCGACAAGCTGCGCAAGGAAGGCTGCCGCGAAGGCGCCTGGAGCATCAGCCGCTTCAAGGGCCTGGGCGAGATGAGCGCCGAGCAGCTGTGGGACACCACGCTCAACCCCGACACCCGCCGCCTGCTGCCCGTGGCCTATGGCGAGCCGGGTTTTGGCGACACCGAGGTGGCCTTCAACAAGCTGATGGGCAAAGGCGAAGCGGCGTCGCGGCGCGAGCTCATGGAGCTGCACGGCGACGCCATCGAGATCGACGTCTGAGGGCCTGGTTCGGCCCGAGTCAAGCAGCTGCGCTCAGCGCGCGGAGCCGGCGACCTGCGTGTCGATGGCGATCGCGCGTTGGCTGGGCAGCCAGCCGAAGGTGATCACCTGGGTGATCGGGTGGGTGTATTGGACCTGGGTCCATGCGCCTTGGGTTGGCCCGATCCGGATTTTGTCGTTCTGCACCAGGTGCTTGCCCAGCGGGCATGCCTGGTCTGGCGCCGTGAAAAGGTGGGTGCGGCCTTCGGCCTCGATGCGGCCGACTCGCCATTGCGACAGGTCGGTTGGCTCGACTGGCTGCATGGGCTTGAGCGTGCAGCTGGCCTCGGCGCGTTGATCGCGAAGCGAGCCCGGCAGGCCCGCAGTGGGTGGGTGGCGCTCCATTTCGGCGAGGGCCAGGTTGATGTCGGTGGGCGATGCCTTGGCCAGCTGCGTGGGCGAGGTCATCGGGTCGCTGGTTTTGGGGCACGCGGCATCGAGTGATCCACCTGCCGGCAGCCAGCTGGTGTCGCTGCGCTGAACGCGCCATTGGCCTTTTTGACGCTGGAACTGGATCCGCTGCAACTGGAATCGGCCTCTGTCCAGCACGGGGCGGCCTTGTGCGTCAAGGGTCAGGGCGCACAGCTGCGCGACGGAATCGGTGGCCCAGGCTCGACGCACGGAGAGCTTGGTGCCCGGTGCAGATGGCGATGAGCTGGCCTGCCTGGCCAGGCTCACCAGCGTCACCCGCAGCGGCTCCATCGTCGCCAGTTCTCGGGCGTGTGCGCCAGCGCTGGTCGTGCCAAGCAGGCAGCTCAGGAGGGCGGCGGACAGGGGGCGGTCGAAGCGGGCCATGGTGGTTCGGCGCAGCGGGGGCTGCGCGTGGTTCATGTCCCGTCAAGGTAAGCCGGTTGACCTGGGCCAAAGGGCGGACAAAAGGGGTGTTGAGGCGGTATTTAAGCGGGCATCCGGGGCAGGCGAACAGCCAGCTCGTGCATCAGGCTGGGATGCGTCACCTGCGCGTAAGGTGGCTTCGGCCATTGCCACCGCTGGGCTGGAAACAGCGCTCGCATCGCGTTGATGTCGCAGTGGTAGGGAGGGCCCTCGATCAGCCCTTGCTCGACCGCCTCAGGGCGTGGGCGTTGCATGAACATCGCCCACAGGACCCCATCCGGTTGCAGCCAGCGGTGCAACTGGGCCGCATAGGTCGTCCAGTGGTCAGGGTGGATGGCGCACAGGCAGGTCTGCTCGTAGATGGCGTCGAAGGGGCGCTGCGGCGTGTGGGTGAGCACATCGGCCTGGACCACCTCGGCGCGCAGGCCCTGGTTCGCCAGCAGGGCCCGGGCGCGGGCCACGGCGGCCTCGGTGTAGTCCAGGCCGACCACCTCGAAGCCACGGCGCGCCAATTCGGCCACCTCCCAGCCGCCGCCACAGCCCGGCACCGCGATGCGGCACGGCTGCAGCACACCGCTGTCCAGCCAGGCCAGCAGCCCAGGGCTGGGCCCACCTCGGTCCCAGCGGGTTTCCTGTCTCTCGAATCGTTCTTGCCAGAAGGCTGATGTGGGTCCGCTCATGGTCCTGTCCTGTTGCTCTTGCTGTTGCCCTATGTCAGCGCAGCCAAAGGCTGATGCGTGGCTGGCAGTCCAGGCTCAGGGCCGGGTCAACGGCTTCTTGACAGGCCGGCAGGCCTGGCTTGGTGCCGACGGGGCGCAGCTTGTCCTGCCAGCCGGCGCTGGTCATCAGTTCATTGGCACGCACGTTGAACAGGGTGGTTTGTGGCCCGGATTGCCAGCGGCCAGTCGATTTCAGCAGCTCGCCCTGGCTGACCACCTGCACGCTCACCTCAACGCCGGACATGCCCTCGATGGCCTCCAACACCTTTTTCATGGCGGGTGCGTCTTGCTGGGTGAGTCGCCCCAGGCTCGCCACGAAGGGGTCATTGAGAACGTCCACCCGCAGGGGCTGCCCGGCCTGGCGGTTCAACTCGAAACGGTAGCTCAGGCTGTCCGGCATGGGGCGCTGGCCAAAGCGCCAGACCAGTCCCTGGAAGTCCGGCACCGCGTAGGTGACCTGGGCCACATGGAGGCGGCCCTCCTTGGGCAGCACCTCGCCGGACACCGCGACGCCCGGGGCCATGTTCATGGCCCGCTCTGCCAAGCGCGAGGGGTTCAGGTAGGCGGCCAGCGGGCTGGCGCCTGGCGGCAGCCACGCGGCGTCGTCGCGGACGCGGTAGGTTTCCGTGACCTGACCGCTGCCGTCCGCTTGGATCTCGAAGCGCACGTCGACCTGAATGCAGGCGCTCAGCCAGCACAACACGGGCAAGCAGACCAGCCATCGCAGTGAACGCATCCATCGGTGCATGGGATGTCCAGGGCAGTGAATCTGCCCTGAGGTTACGACATCCGAGAGGTCGATTCGGCCTTCAAAGCTGCTCGATGTTTTCCCTCAGTCGAATGGCTTGCTGGGAGATCGCATGCCTGGCCTCGGGGGTCATGCGGTCAAGCTGGCGGTAAACCATGCCAATGCGGGCGTTGCGGCGCAGCCTGTCTTCGTGGCGGAGGTGGAAGTCCCAGTACAGCGCGTTGAACGGGCAGGCCTGCTCGCCCAATCGCTCCTTGCGTTGGTAGGGGCAATGGCGGCAGTGGTCGCCCATCCGATCCAGGTAGGCAGCGCTGGACACATAAGGCTTGGTGGCCAGCAGCCCCCCGTCGGCGAACTGGCTCATGCCCAGGGTGTTGGGCAGCTCCACCCACTCGAAGGCGTCGATGTAGACGCCCAGGTACCAGTGGTGCAGGGCCTTCGGGTCCAGGCCGGCGAGCAGGGCGAAGTTGCCGATCACCATCAGGCGCTGGATGTGGTGCGCGTGGGCATCCTGCAGCGACTGGCCGATGGCGCGCGACATGCAGGCCATGCGTGTCTGGCCCGTCCAGAACCACTTTGGCAGCGGCAGGTCGTGGCCGAAATGGTTGCGCTCGTCGTAGCCGGGCATGTGGGCCCAGTAGACGCCGCGAACGTACTCGCGCCAGCCCAGGATCTGCCGGATGAAGCCCTCGGCCGCGGCCAGGGGCGCGTGGCCGTTTCGCCAGGCTTGCTCGGCCGCGTCGATCACCTCCCGTGGGTGGAGCATCTTGACGTTGAGCGCAAACGACAGCAGCGAGTGAAAGAGCCGGTTGGCCCGTTGGCTGAGTGCGTCCTGGAAGTCGCCGAAATGGGGCAGGGCGTGTTTGACGAAGGCGTGCAGGTGCGCACGCGCCTCGTCTGCGCTCACTGGCCAGGGCAGTCGATCGGCCTGCGGCTGGCCAAAGGTGGTCACGCCCGCGTCCACGATGGCCTGCCAAAGCGCCTGGTGGTCGTGCGGCGCGCGCCAGTCAGGGGGCTCGGGCGGCTGACCTGGCCAGGCTTTGCGGTTATCGGCGTCGAAGTTCCATTGCCCGCCTTCGGGTTGACGATCTGGCGACATCAGCACCCCATGGCGACGGCGCATGTGCCGATAAAAGTGCTCCATCAGCCACTGCTTGCGGCCGGCGAACAGCTCGGCGGCTTCGTCTCGTGCGGTCAGGAAGTGCGCTGTGTCGGCCATCTCCACCGTCAGGCCTTGCGCCCGCTTGGCCTGAGCCCAGCGAGCCAGCTCCTCATCCAGGCGCCATTCGTCCGGGGCCTGGTAGGCCACGCGGTCTGCCTGGTGGTGGGCGATCAGCGCGTCCAGGTTGGCCGCGATCGCCTGCCGGTTGCTCGGGTGGTCGATGGCGATGTATCGCACCCGGTGTCCCTGCGCCCGCAGGTGTTCGGCGAAGTCCCGCATCGCAGCGAAGATGGCCAGCACCTTCTGGGCGTGGTGCAGCACGTAGGAGGTCTCCTGCTTGACCTCCATGAGGACATGGACGACGTCCTCATCGACCTGCCGGTACCAGCTGTGGTCGGGGTTGAGTTGATCGCCCAGGATCAGGCGCAGCGTCGTCATGCCTGGCTCCACATGCGGCGGTAAGCCCCATCGGGGTCGTGCTCGCGGGCTTGTTTGTCGGCATCGAAGCGCCGACCGCCGCGAGGGTCGGTGCCGCGCCCGGCGATGTAGGCCCAGTTGCCCTGGTTGCTGAAAACGTCGAAGTCGATCAGCCGGGACTCGAACCAGGCGGCGCCGGCGCGCCAATCGCAACGCATCTCGTGGATGAGGTGGCTGGCCACGATCTGCCTCATGCGGTTGGACAGCCAGCCCGTGGCCTTGAGCTCCCGCATGCCGGCGTCAACCAGGGCGTGGCCGGTCTGCCCCAGGCACCAGCGCTCGAAGGCGGCAGGGTCGTGAGTGGGCGCAGGCAGCTGGCCAAGGCCCCTGCCGTGGTAAAGCCGCCGGCCATGCTTGAAGTGGAGCAGCCGGAAGTGCTCGCGCCACAGCAGCTCGAAGCTGACCCAGCCGCTGCTGTCGCTGGCGCCGTGCTCGGCCTCCCAGGCTTGCAAGGCGTGCTGAGCCTGCCGCGCCGAGATCGCGCCCCAGGCCAGCCAGGGCGCGAGCTTGGTGGAGAACGCCGTGCCATGCAGGCCGTTGCGGGTGGCCTTGTAGTGGTGCGGCAGCCCTTGTGCCAGGTAGCGCGCCCAGTGGGCTCGGGCCGCTTGCTCGCCGATGTGCCAGGCCGACTCGGTCAGGGGGAACGAAGACCTGGGGTCGGCATGCACGTGCGAGGACGCATCGAGCAGGGCTGGGGGCCAAGGGTGGGCTTGGGCCTGCAGCGCAGGATCGGTCAGTGGCCGCGGCCATTCGGTGGGGCCGGGCTGGGGCGCCTCGGCCTGCAGGCCAGACCGCTGCACCGCCTGTCGAAAGGCCGTGAACACATCGGGTGTCTGCTCAGGTCTGAAGGGCAAGTCACCCAGCTCGAACAAGCCGCCCTGGTGGCGGGTTTGCCAACGCCAGCCACCCCGCTGTGCCGCTTGAGCCAGCGCCTCCTCGACAGCGGTTTCCTCTGGTGCTGGCAGCTGCTCACTCCAGACTTCGCCCGCGCCGGTGCGCGACACCAGCTGCGTGATGGCCTGTGTCGGTTCACCCTGCAGCACCAGCAGGCCGTGCCCTTGGGCGCGCAGGCCTTCAGAGAGTTGGCTGAGCGCTTGATGCAACGCCAGCAAGCGGTGTGGGCCCATGCGCTGAGCCACCCACCGGGTCGCCTGGGTTTGCGCCGGGTCCCAGACGAAAACGGCCAACCAAGGCGCGCCCTGCGCCAACGCCGATGCGCAAGAGGCTCGCAGCACCGGGTGATCCGACAACCTCAGGTCCTGGCGAAACCAGTGGATCACGGGCTTCATGGGTTCCCCCGGGACGATGCAGGTTGCCCTGGTCCCTGGCCCCGGCAACGGTCCGAGCAGTAGCGCACCTTGTCCCAGTCGCGCTCCCATTTCTTGCGCCAGGCAAACGGGCGTTGGCAGCAGGCGCAGACCTTGGTGGGCAGCTCCGACTTCTTTTTCATGCGCGGCATTCAGAACCCCAGGGACAGTTGATCTTCGTTGGATGGGGTGCCGTGCCGCGCCTGCCGAGGCTTGCGGGCGCGTTGCGCTGGGTCGCCTCGGTGGGTGCGCGAGGCATGGCGTTGCGCGATGGCCTGCTTGGCCGCACGCACGTCGGGGTCGGCACGGCGCGCGTGCAGCCTGGCCTTGGCGCTGCGCAAGGCCTCGTCCAGGTCCACCAGCGGCAAGGGGATGTCGGCTTGCTCGTCGGCGCCCACGCGCAGGCCACAGCGCGCCTGCACGTCAGCGGGCATGCGCCAGGGCTCGAACAACCAGGTGTCGGGCACGCGTCGCATGTCGGGCAGCCAGCGGCGCACGAACACGCCGCGGGGGTCATGGTCGCGGGCTTGCTTGATCGGGTTGTAGACGCGGGTGGTGTTGATGCCCGTGGTGCCAGCCTGCATCTGGCTCCAGTGGATGCCGGGCTCGTAGTCGACGAACTGCCGCGCCAGCCACTCGCCCACGGCCCGACAGTGCAACCACAGTGGGTAGCTGGCCACCGACACCAGCATGGCGCGCATGCGGAAGTTGATCCAGCCGGTTTCGCGCAGCATGGCCACGCAGGCGTCCACCAGGGGCCAGCCCGTGCGCCCGGCCTGGAGGGCCGCGAACCGTTCGGCGCTGAATTCGCTCTCTCGCAAGCCGTCGTAGCCTCGGTGCACGTTGCGCCACTCGATTTCGGGCTCGCTTTCCAGCTTCTGGATGAAATGGCAGTGCCAGTGCAGGCGGCTGATGAAGGCGTGCAGGCCAGCTTGCTGTCGTGCTGCCCGGGCCTGCTCGTCGGGCGGTGCCGAGCTGGCTGGTTCGGCGAGTTCCGCCAGTCGGTGGTGGGTGGCTTGCACGACCTCGCGCAGGCTCACGCAACCCAACGCCAGGTAGGGCGACAGGCGCGAGCAAGCGGTGGGAGCAGACAAGGGCGACGAAATGCCGCCTCGGTATCGGGCGCAGCGGTCGTGCAGGAAGTCGTCCAGCACCTCCAGGGCGCGCTGCCGTCCCCCCCGCTGCCGGCGCGGTGCGTCGGCTTCCGCGAAGGTGGGCAGGTCCGGGAGTGCCCAGGGTGGCCGAGGCGCGTGGCCGGGCTGGTGTGGCGAGACTTCGCTGCGCAGGGCGTTCGCCCGGGGTGGCGCGGGCCAGGTGGGGCCGCGCATGAAAGCGTCCCATGCCAGGTGCCAGGTGTCGCGGCTGCGCAGGCGGCGCACCACGCCGAACTGGGGCCACTCCTCGAACGCGATGCCCCGATCCCGGCACCACGCTGCCACGGCCAGGTCACGCTGGTAGGTCAGGGCGTTGCCGGTTTCCTCGTGCGCCAGCAGGGCGTCGAATGGTGTTTCGGCGTGCAGGCGGGCCAACGCCTCGCAGGCCTCGCCACGCACCACCTCGAGTCGGCCACCGTGCGCCTGCACCTGGGCATGCAGGTCGGCCAGGCATTCCATGACAAAACCGAGCTGGCGCGCCGAAGCGTCGGGCTGGCCCCACACCGAAGGCTCGACGATGTAGACGCCTCGCCAGGGCTGCTGCGGTGCGCGCAAGATCGCCGCGTGGACGGCGGCGTGGTCGTGCACGCGCAGGTCGCGCTTGAACCAGACAAGGGGAGTGGCCATGGTGTCGAGTATCGGCAGGCGAGTCGGGTTCGACGCGGATTTGCCGCGCAAAAGCGGCGTCATGCTGAGGTCAGTGTGGTCCGTTGGGCGGTGAGCGGGCCCGCAGTGCCTTGCCGCTAAACTCCCGGCGCATGGTTGCCCGCCCCAGCGGCTGGCCCACGAGAGACACGATTGCCCACCGATGACCCAACAGACCATCGATTTCAGCCCGCCCCCGCCCGCCGATGGCGGTGACTCCCTGACCCTGGCCCACTACGCCGAGCGCGCTTACCTGGAGTACGCCCTGAGCGTCGTCAAGGGCCGCGCCTTGCCAGATGTCTGCGACGGCCAGAAACCCGTGCAGCGCCGCATCCTCTACGCGATGGAGCGCATGGGCCTGGCTTTCAGCGGCAACAGCGGCCCCAAGCCGGTCAAGAGCGCCCGCGTGGTGGGCGACGTGCTGGGCCGCTACCACCCCCACGGCGACACGGCCGCCTACGACGCCATGGTGCGCATGGCGCAGGACTTCGCGCTTCGCTACCCGCTGATCGACGGCCAGGGCAACTTCGGCTCGCGCGATGGCGACGGCGCCGCAGCGATGCGCTACACCGAAGCCCGCCTGTCGCCGATCGCGCGCCTGTTGCTCGACGAGATCGACATGGGCACGGTGGACTTCGTGCCCAACTACGACGGCTCGACCGAAGAGCCCAAGCAGCTGCCCGCGCGCATGCCCTTCGTGCTGCTCAACGGCGCCAGTGGCATCGCCGTGGGCCTGGCCACCGAGATCCCGAGCCACAACCTGCGCGAGGTGGCTGCGGCCAGCGTGGCCCTGATCAAGAACGACAAACTGTCCGACGAAGAGCTGTTCTCCCTCGTGCCTGGGCCGGACTTCCCGGGCGGCGGCCAGTTGATCTCGGCTGCGTCGGACATCCAGGACGCCTACCGCAGCGGCCGTGGCAGCCTGAAGGTGCGCGCCCGTTGGGTGATCGAAGACCTCGCTCGCGGCCAGTGGCAACTGGTCGTCACCGAGCTGCCGCACGGCACCAGCGCGCAGAAGGTGCTCGAAGAGATCGAAGAGCTCAGCAACCCCAAGGTCAAGACGGGCAAAAAGGCCCTGACCGCCGACCAGACCCAGCTCAAGGCCGCTGTGTTGTCGGTGCTCGACACCGTGCGCGACGAGTCGAGCAAGGACGCCGCCGTGCGCCTGGTCTTCGAGCCCAAGACGCGCACCGTCTCGCAGCAAGAGCTGATCACCACCTTGCTGGCCCACACCAGCCTGGAGACCTCCGTCTCGGTCAACCTCACCATGGTGGGCGCTGACGGCAAGCCCATGCTCAAGGGCCTGCGCCAGATCCTGACCGAGTGGATCGGCTTTCGCCTGGAGACGGTGACCCGCCGCACGAAGCACCGCCTGGGCAAGGTGCTCGATCGCATCCACATCCTCGAAGGCCGGCAGCTGGTGCTGCTCAACATCGACGAGGTGATCCGCATCATCCGCGAGAGCGACGAGCCCAAACCTGCGCTGATCGAGGCGTTCAAGCTGTCCGAGCGGCAGGCGGACGACATCCTCGACATCCGCCTGCGCCAACTTGCGCGGCTTGAAGCCATCAAGATCGAGCAGGAACTCTCCGAGCTGCGCACCGAGCAGGCCAAGCTCGAAGACATCCTGGGCAACCCCGGCGTGCTGCGCCGCACCGTGGTCAAGGAAATCGAAGCCGACGCCAAGCAGTTTGGAGATGACCGCCGCACCCTGATCCAGGCTGAAAAGCGCGCCGTCGCCGAGGTCAAGGTCATCGACGAGCCGGTGACGGTGGTCATCAGCGAGAAGGGCTGGGTGCGTGCGCGCACCGGCCATGGTCACGACCCGGCGGGCTTTGCCTTCAAGGCGGGCGATGGCCTGTATGGCACCTTCGAGTGCCGCACGGTCGACCCGCTCATCGTGCTGGGCAGCAACGGCCGCGTCTACAGCGTGGCGGTCAGCGCATTGCCGGGCGCGCGGGGCGATGGCCAGCCCATCACGACCCTGATCGAGCTGGAGTCGGGCACGCAGCCGGCGCACTACCTGGCTGGCAACGTTGAGCAGACCATCCTGCTGGCCAACAGCGGCGGCTTCGGCCTGCTGGCCAAGCTGGGTGACCTGATGACGCGCCAGAAGGGCGGCAAGTCCTTCCTGACGCTCGACGAGGGCGACACGGTGCTGCCTCCGATCGTGGTGCAGCCGGCGCACACCCAGGTGGCCTGCCTGTGCGCCGATGGTCGCATGCTGGTGTTCGGGCTCGATGAGCTCAAGCTGCAGTCCAACGGTGGCCGGGGCCTGACGCTGATGGAGGTCGACGCCAAGAAGGCCCCGCTGGCCTCCGTGGCGACGGTGCACAACGGCGTGCGCGTGATCGGCACCACCCGTGGCGCCAAGCCCAAGGAAGAAGACGTGCGCAACTCCGCCTATGCGGCCCACGTGGGCAAGCGCGCGCGCAAGGGCAAACCGGTTGAGGCCTTCCAGAAGGTGGCCCGTTTGCTGGCTTTGTCCTGATTGGTCCCGACGCCGTCCGAGCGCCCCTCCCTTGACTGGGTGGGTGTGCTGCTCGGTCGGCAGGATGCAGGGTTTTCCTCGGGTACGCTCTGCCCCGTCGAATCACCCAAACCAGGAGAAAGCCATGTCTCGTTCGCCGCTGCGTCCTTCCCGTGCCATCCACCTTGCTGCCATCTTGAGCACGCTGGTGGTTTCGGCCCAAGCAGGCACCGTGGAGACGCCGGGTGGCTCGGTCACCTTCGCCTGGGGCCTGGATGCCGAAGAGATCAAAACCGGCACCTTCCAGTACGTTTACCCCGGCGACGATGCATTGCCGCTGAGCACGGGTGGGCAACGCACCGCCACAGCCGGATCGGTTTCGGCCAGCGTCAACGCCTGGGTCGACCCGTACAGCGGCACCTTCAAGGCCCAGACCACCGCCACCACCGGTGACGCAGGCCGGCCCACCAGCATCGCCCAGTCCTACGCCCGCCTTGACCTGAGCGACACCGTGCGCATCAGCGGCCCGGGCGCCACGACCACCGTGACCTTCCGCATGAGCTACGACAGCCAGTTCAGCGGCCTGGCGCTGTCGTCTTTCGAGCGCGTGGGGCTCTCGCACTTCCTGCAAGCCGATTCCTCGCGTTACGCCACCCTGAGCTACCGCACGCCCAACCCCGCTTACGACCCCGAGGCCACCTGCACGGGCGAAGGCGAGATGACCGAATGCGGCGTCGAGACCATCGAGTACTTCACCACGTACGAGAGCGCCTCCAAGGGCCTCTTCCGCGAGTGGGCCCTGGGTGGCCCCGATGGCGTGTACGGCAACGGCGAGGTCAACAACGGCCGCTACACCGGTGAGGTGCTGTTGAGCCTGGTTGTGCCCACCGGCGTTGACCTCACGCTGGAATACACCGTGCACCAGAACGCCCGGTGCTTCCACCTCTCCAACTGCGACGTGGGTGTCAACGCCATGTTCTCCGATCACATCGGCCTGGAGCTGGCAGACGGCTACACCTTCACCTCGGCCTCGGGCTTCCGTTACGAAGGCCTGGCGCCCGCCGTGCCTGAGCCCGAAACCCTGGCGCTGATGTTGGCGGGCCTGACTGGACTGGGCCTGGCCCGACGCCGCAGCCAAGGCTGAGCCTGGCTCGCGCGCCCCAACCGTGTGCGGTTTGCATTCGGTGAAATGAGCTTCAGAACGCGAGTCGCCATCCGAAAAACCGACGATGTCGGTGAATCGGATGCGGCCGCGCTGCGTCCAAACAAGGGCGCAGCATGTTCGCGAAGCTTTCGATCCAGAAGAAACTCATCCTCGGCCTGACGGGCAGCCTCATCCTGACCATCGGGATCTCTTCGGCGGTCGGCATCTGGCTGATCGGGGACCGATTGTTGGAGCGTTCTGCCCGCGAGGAATTGCCGGTCAACGTCACCGCCATCCGCAACGACCTGCTCAAAGTCATCGCTGGCCCCCTGGCCCAATCGCGCGCGATGGCCGTCAACCCGGCTTTGCTGCAATGGGAGGCCGCGGGTACGCCGCCGGAGCAACTGGCGGCCTGGCAGGCGTATGCCGGCAAGCTCAAGGAAGTGGCCCAGGCCTCCAGCGTGTACTGGGTGTCCGAGTCGTCCGGGCGATATCACACCGACAAGGGGCTGGACCGCACGCTCAGCCGTGACGCCGCCGCCGACGGCTGGTTCTACGGTTTCCTGGCCGCTGGCAAACAGCTCAGCCTGGACCTGGACGTCGACAAGTCCAACAACGTGCCGAACCTGTTCATCAACGTGGTGTTCCAGGCCGAAGGTGGTCAGCGTGGCATCACCGGGCTGGGGCTGGCTGTGGACAGCCTGACCAGCCTCATCAAGAACTACCGCATCGCTCAAACAGGGCACGTGTTCCTGGTGCGCCCCGACGGCACGGTGTTATTGCATGGCGACCCGGCCATCACCAGCCAGCGCCCGAAGGTCTCGAGCCTGGCTGGCTGGACCGAAGCCGACCTGCTCCCATTGCTCAAGGGCGAGGCCCAGGCCTCATCGAGCCGGGACTCGGACCAGGGCCGGATGATGGTGGCGTCCTCGTTCGTGCCCGATCTGAACCTCTACGTTTTCGCCGAGGTGCCCGAGGCCGAGGTGGCAGGCCCCATCCGTTCGACCTTGTGGTGGGTCACGATCGCCACGGGCCTGGGTTCCGTGCTGGTCGCGGCCGTGCTGGTGACGCTGTTCAGCCGCGCCATCGCCGGGCCGGTTCAGCGCGCGTCGTCACTGCTGGGTGAAATCGCCAGCGGCGAAGGCGACCTCACCCGCGAGATGGTCGTCGAGACGCAGGACGAAACCGGTGAGCTGGCCATGAACTTCAACCGATTCGTCGGCACGCTCTCGGGCATGGTCCGATCGATTCGGCAGTCCACCGAGACCATCAACGTGGCGAGCACCGAGGTGGCCGTGGGCAACCAGGACCTGAGCAGCCGGACCGAACAGGCCGCCAGCGCATTGCAGGAAACGGCAGCGGCGATGGCGCAGATCACCCACTCCGTGCAACACAGCGCGACGGTCGCCCAGGAGGCCCGCGAGCTGGCCGGCGCGGCCATGCAGACGGCCCAGCTCAGCGGCGCCGCGATGGACGACGTGGTCCACACCATGTCCGAGATCAGCAGCTCATCGACCAGGATCCGCGACATCATCGGCGTGATCGACGGCATCGCGTTCCAGACCAACATCCTGGCGCTCAATGCGGCGGTGGAAGCCGCGCGAGCCGGGGAGCAGGGGCGTGGCTTCGCGGTGGTGGCCTCCGAGGTTCGGGCCCTGGCTCAGCGCAGTGGCGAGGCGGCCAAGGAGATCCGCACCTTGATCGGGGCCTCGTCAGACATGGTCGAGACCGGCTCGGTCAACGTGGCCAAGGCTGGCGAGTCGCTGCGCGAGCTTGTGGGCTCGGTCGACCGGGTCAATGCCTTGATCGCTGACCTTTCGCAGGCGGCGGTCCAGCAAGGCGAGGGCATTGGTCAGATCAACCAGGCCATCACTCAGCTCGATGGCATGAAACAGCAGAACGCGGCCTTGGTCGAGCAGTCGACCGCTGCCGCCGAGAGCCTCAAGCAGCAAGCCATTTCGCTGTCGGAGTCGGTGGCGGCGTTCAAGGTTCGCTCCTGAAGTCAGCGGGCCCACAGGGCCTGCACCGCCCAGGCATACAGGGGGATGCCGATCAGGATGTTGAAGACGAACGTCACCCCCAGCGACAGCCCGAGGTAGAGCCCCGGCTGGGCTTCCGGCATGGCGTGCCGCAACACCGCCGGCACCACGATGTAGGACGAGCTGGCCGCCAGCACCACCAGCAAGATCGTGTCACCGACCGGCAGGCCCAGCACCGCCGCCAGCCCCATGGCGATCAAGCCATGGGTCAGGGGGCCGACGACGCCGTAGCCGATCAAGGCAGGGTGCACCTGCCGCAGGGCTGGCAACTGGCGCGCCACCAGCAAACCCAGGTCGAGCAGGAACAGCGCCAGCATGCCCTTGAACAGCGCGCCGGAGAAAGGCTCCATCATCAGCTTGCCCTGGTCACCGGTTGCCCAGCCGATCAGCAAACTGCCCAGCAGCAGCAGGTTGGCGCCGTCGGTGAAGGCTTCGCGCACCACGTGCCAATGAGAAGGCGCCGGTGCGCCCGGAGCCGGCCTGCAAGCGCCTGGCACCGCTTGTTCTGCGGCCTGCTGCCGCCGAGCCCAGGCCGCCAGCGCCATCGCCATCAGGATGGCAGGCGACTCCATCAGCACCAGGGCCACGGCCATGTGTCCACCAAAGGGCACTTGCAGTTGCGCCAGGTACTGGCTGGCCGCGATGAAAGTCGTGGCGCTGACCGAGCCATACGTGGCCGCCACGGCCGCCGCGTCGAAGCGCGAAAGCCATTTGCGCAGCAGCAGGTAACCCAGGGCCGGCACCAGCAGGGCCAGCAGCAGCGCGGCCCCCAAGCTGCCGAGCACATCGGCGCCCAGGCCGCTGTGGGCCAGCGAGAAACCGCCCTTCAGGCCCACCGACATCAACAGGTAGAGCGACAGGAAGCGCGCGATTTGCGGCGGCACCTCGAGGTTGGATCGCAGCAGGCCAGCGACCACACCGAAGACGAAAAACAGGATGGCGGGGTCGAGCAGGTTCTGGAGCGGGTTCATGGGGCGCCATCCTAGGGTTTTGCAGGTATCATGAAAAATCAAATCTTTTGATCTGATGGTTAGATAAAAACCTATGCATGTCACCTGGCGTCAGTTGCGGCTCTTCCAGGCGCTGGCCGAAACCGGCTCCGTCACCGCTGCGGCCGAGGCCGAACACGTCACCCAGCCGACGGTGTCCATGCAGTTGCGCCAGCTGTCCGAGGCCGCGGGCGTGCCGCTGTACGAGCCGTTGGGGCGGGGCATCCGCCTGACCGACGCCGGACAGCGCCTGGCGCGCGCCTGCCACGACGTGCTGCACCGCTGGGCCGAGTTCGAGATGGAACTGGCCGACCTGCAGGGCCTCAAGCGCGGCCGACTCGACGTGGCCGTCGTGAGCACCGCCAAGTCCTTCATCCCGCGCCTGCTGGGCCCTTTTTCGCAGCGCTACCCAGACATCGATGTGCACCTGGAGGTGGCCAACCGAGACAGCATCGTGCGCCGACTGGAGCAGTCGCTGGACGACCTCGTCATCATGACCACGCCGCCTGATCACGTGGCCGTGGAGGCCGAGTTCCTGCTGGACAACCCCTTGGTGATGATCGCGTCCAGGCAACATCCCTTGGCCGCGAAGCCGGGCCTCCAACTCAAGGCCGTGGCGGGCGAGCGCTTCATCCTGCGCGAGCCAGGCTCGGGCACGCGCATCAGCTGCGAGCGGCAGTTCGCCGCATGGGGTTTCAGCCCGCGGGTGCAGATGTCCCTGGGCAGCAACGAGGCCATCAAGCAGGCCGTGGCGGGTGGTTATGGCCTGGCGGTGTTGTCGCGTCATGCGCTCGACCGCGACCCGGCGCACGAGGGCCTCGCTGTGCTCGACGTGCAGGGCTTTCCGATCGCGTCGCGTTGGTACCTGGTGCGACGTCAGGAGCGTCAGCCCACGCCGGTGGCGCGCGCCTTCCTGGACTTCCTGCGCGAGACGCTCAATGGCGCGCAGGGCGCACCTCAGTCAGGTGCGCTCACACCCGAACCACCGTCACCGAGCACTCCGCCTCGGCGACGACCTGCGCGCTGACGCTGCCCAGGTAGCGGCGCAGCGACGAGTTGCCCCGCGCACCCATGACGATGTGGTCGACCTGGTTGCGCGTGGCGAACTCGACGATGGCGCTGGCCGTGTCCGGGGCTTCGAGCACGTGGTAAGTCAGCCGGTGTTCGTCCATCTGCAACTGCTGTTGCAGCGGCCTGGCCCAATGTTTGATGGCCACCAGCTGTTGCACGTGCAGGCTGTTGCCGGACTCGTCCACCAGGGTGTCCATGCCGATGCGGTTGGTTTTCATCACGCTGACGCAAGCCAGTCGGGCGCCCGGCTCCATCTGCATGATGCGGCGCACGGTGGCCAGCAGCTTCTTGTCGAGCTCGGGCGTGCTGTTCTTGATGCCGATGGCCACCATCAGGATGGGGCTGCGCTCGACGTGCTGGCTGCTGGGCACGTCCGATTTGGGCTCGTGGCCCATGGCCTTGAACCAGCGCTTCATGGTGCTGAGCGTGCCGCGCGTGCCGGTGCGTTCGGCGCGCTGGGTCAGCGGGATCTGTTCGGGGTGTTGCAGGTCCAGCGTGAGCTGTGCGCCCGTCTGGTAGCGCTGCTGCGGGTCGATCTCCAGGCAGCGCAGGATGACTTCCTGCAGCCAGGCGGGGGTGTCTGAGCGGATGTCGCGCGGGGGCACCGGGTCCGTGTAAAGGCGCTTGCGCAGGCCGGGCACGCTGCTGGGGTTGCCGAAGGGGCGCTCGCCCGTGGTCAGGTGGTAGAGCATCACGCCCAACGCGAACAGGTCGCTGCGCGGGTCGTTGCGCACGAACTGCACCTGCTCGGGCGAGATGTAGGGGCCCGTGCCCATGGGCAGCGAGAACTCTTCTTCGAGCAGATCGGGCAGCTTGTCGTGGCGGCTCAGACCGAAGTCCACCATCACGGCCTCACCGGTGGCGCGGAACATGATGTTGCTGGGCTTGACGTCCAGGTGCACCAGGTGCTGCTTGTGCAGGTCATGCAGGGCCAGTGCCACCCGCTGGCCGATGTCGGCCACCTCTTCGATCGGCAAAGGGGCGCGGTCCAGCCGAGGCCGCAGCGTGTCGCCAGCGATGTGCTCCATCACGATGTAGGGCATGCGGGTGAAGTCACCCTTGCCGACGAAGCGGGGTGCATGCGGGCCTTTGAGCATCGGCATGACCATCTGCTCGACCTCGAAGCCGACGATGGTGGCTGGGTCCTCGCCACCTTTGATGCGCGGCACCTTCATGATCAGCTGCGGCTCACCAGGTGGGTGCACGGCCCGTCCTTGTTCGTCGACGCGCTCGACAGACCACAACGTGGCCATGCCGCCCTGGTGCAGCTTGGCCTTGAGCACGAAGCCGTCGATGCGATCGCCTGCCTGCAGTTTGGCGGGAGACATGGTCATCGTGCGGGCTCCTGTCGGCGATGAGGGGGTGCTCAGCGTCCGTCGCGAAGGCGCTGGGCCAGCGATTCGGGCAGGCCGGCATCGATCACGCGCTGCGCCGCCGCGTCGTGGTCGTAGGGCACGCGGTGAAAGGTGAGGGTGGCAGATTCGGTTTCGAACGTGGCGTAGCAGGCGGCCGGGTTGCCGTCTCGGGGCTGCCCGACGGAGCCGGGGATGGCGAGCCAGCGGCGCATGGGTGAGAGCTGGATGGGCGTGGCGTCGACCGGCTGAAACTCGCCCGACTTGCCGGTGGACGACAGGTGGTAGAGGCACGGGTCGTGCATGTGGCCGCAAAACACGTGCGACTGCTGCGAGGCAAACAGGCTGCGCGTGGCCTCCATGCGGCCTTGCACGTAGCCCCAGTGGGACGGGTCGTGCACGTTGGCGTGGGCAAACAGGCAGTCGCCCAGGACAGCGGTCAGGGGCAGTGACTCGATGAAGGCGATGTGTGCGGCGCTGAGCTGTTCGCGGGTCCAGGCCAGGGAGGCCAACACGTGGTTGCCCAGGTTGTGCTGGTCTTCGTGCCGCAGGGCGTCGTCGTGGTTGCCTTTGACGACGATGGCGCCGCCCGCGTGCTGGGCCATGACGAAATCCATGACCCAGGCCGGATCGGCGCCGTAGTCCACGAAGTCACCCAGCAGGACGGTTTGCTCGCAGCCCCCTTCGCGTGCGTGCGCCCAGACGGCTTCGACGGCCTGCCGATTGGCGTGCAGGTCCGAGAGGATGGCGAGTTTCATGAAAGGGACAGCTCAGAACGGGCGCAAGAGGCACAGTTGCCCATGCTAGCCCGCCGCTGCCCTGGGCATCAAGCTGGGGCAGACAGGTCTTGACGAGCAGCCTGGCCCTTCATTTCCTTGCGCAAAGCCACAGCATCGTGGCTGTGGGCAGACTTGCCGCCGACCTCGGTGTGGAACACCTGGACCGCCTCGGCGACCGATTTGGCGCGCTGAGCCAGGCTCATCGACGCTGCGGCAATCTGCTCCACCGCTGCGGCGTTTTGCTGCGTGATGCTGTCCAGCTGGGCCACCGCCGAGTTGATCTGCGAGATGCCGCTGAGTTGCTCGCGTGCGCCGCCACTGATCTGGGTGACCAGCGTGGTGACCTGCTCGACCGACTGCACGGCCTCTTGCATGGTGTTTTGCGCGGCGTGGGTGAGTTCGCTGCCGGCGCGCACCTTGTCGGCCGAATCGGTGATGAGTTGCTTGACCTCGCGAGCGGCGGTGGCGGTGCGGCCCGCCAGGGCACGAACCTCCGAAGCCACGACCGCGAAGCCTCGACCTTGCTCGCCTGCGCGGGCGGCTTCCACCGCAGCGTTGAGCGCCAGGATGTTGGTCTGAAAGGCGATGCTGTCGATCACCTGGATGATTTCGCCGATGCGTCTGGACGAGTCTTCGATCGCCTGCATGGTCTGGGTCACGTCGCTGACCACCTGGCTGCTGCGCTGGGTGATGGCCGTCGTCTGGGTCGCCAGGTCGGCGGCCTGGCCGGCCGTGTCGGAGCTGTGCTTGACGGTCCCGGTGATCTCTTCCATCGAGGCCGCCGTTTGCTGCAGGCTGCTGGCCTGCGACTCGGTGCGGCTGGACAGGTCCTGGTTACCGGCGGCGATCTCCCGCGTGGCCAGCAGCATTTCGTCGACCTGCATGCGCGCGTCCTTGACGATGGAGCGCAGGTTCACGTTGAGCTGATTGAGCGAGCGGGTGAACTGTCCGATGAGGTCGTGGCGATCGGAGTGGATGACTTGGGTCAGGTCGCCGGCCGCCATGCGATTGGCCGAGTCCATCAGGGCCTTGATCGGGCCCATGGTCATGCTGCGGATCTTCATGCTGGCCAAGGCGATCAAGGTGCCCAGCACCAGCAGGCAACCCAAGCTGATCGGCGAGAGCAGGCCTTGGCCGCTGCCGCCTGCCCACATGCCCATGCCGAATCCGATGAGGGCGACGCTGCCAGCGATCATGGCCAGGCGCTCGCTCAAGCCAGGTTTGAGGCGCTCGGCGGTGCGGCCACCCCAGGTGTTTTTCAGCACGCGGCCGTTGCGCAGGGTGTGGATCAACCGTCCTGCTTCTTTTTCCTGCCGCATGACGCGATACAACTCGCTGGCCTGGGCCACGGCCTCGCGCTCTGGCTCGGTGCGAACCGACATGTAGCCGACAGGCCGGCCGTCTTCCATCAGCGGGGTGACGTTGGCCTGAACCCAGTAGAAGGAGCCGTCCTTGCGGCGGTTTTTCACCAGGGCGGTCCAGGGTCGGCCCGAGGCAATCGTCTCCCACATGTCTCGGAAGGCCTCTTCCGGCATGTCGGGGTGGCGGATCATGTTGTGGGGTTGCCCCAGCAACTCTTCGCGGGTGTAGCCACTGACGTGGATGAAGCCCGGGTTGCAATAGGTGATGCGGCCCTTGAGGTCGGTGGTCGAAACCAGGGTGTCGCCTTTCGGGAAGGCAAATTCCTGCTCGGTCACAGGCAGATTCGGTCTCATTCCAAGCCTCGTTCGTCTCGGGGTTGCGAGTCGACAGGGTTTGAACGCCATCCTGCCGGGGCGGGCGCCTGACCTCGTGGTTCAGGCGTCATGCAATGCTTTTTCGGAATGGTGCCCGCAAGCGAAAGGGCTGGAGGCGGGAAAAAGGCCGGCGTTCCGCGTCTTACTCCATGGGTTTGTTACCATCTTTGTAGATCGTGCCGGACTTGGCACCTAAGAGGTTCACCCCATGAAGACAGCCGAGCAGGAAGCGGTGCTGCGCTCCGTGCGCAAGCTGGTTGATTTCTGGCAAATCGAAGCCCACGAGCTGGACGACATCAAGCCGGTGGTGGTCACGCCACAAGCGGTCGTGGCAGAGCCCGCACGGCCCTGTTATCGCCACCCGATTTCCGGTGAAACCTGGCGGGGGGAGGGCAGTCAGCCCGAATGGCTCAAGCTGGCGCTCACGCGAGAGGGTTACACGGTGCAGGAGCTGCGCGTGTCGATGTCAGATGACCCTGCCACCTCGGCCTGAGGTGGTCCCCCCGACAGGAATCGAACCTGTATTTGCCGCTTAGGAGGCGGCCGTTCTATCCATTGAACTACGGAGAGCGAGCGGTTGGCAGGCAATGCCAGCCGCGGGCGCTAGTGTAGTGGATTGACGCTGGCTTGCCGGCCGATCGGCGATGGCGCCGGTGCAGGCAGCCAGAGTTCGAAGACGCCATCGCGCCCCTTGACGGTGGGTGGCAGCCGCCGTATCCAGATTTCCGCAGGTGGGGTGTCGGTGCCGACGCCCGATGTCGGCGTGGCCAGGTGCGGGCGCAGCCATTCGCGCAGGCCCTCGGCGCAAGCCATGTCGCTTTCCCGGTGCACGACGATGGTTGCTCGGGGCCAGGGGACCGGGCCACGCTGGCCCTGCAGGGCAGATCGCTGCACCACGTTGTCGACCGGGGGCACCATCCACGGGCTGGCGGATTGGGCGTTGAGCTTGCGGCGCAGGTCTTCTGCGATGTTGCGGGCGGACTCGCTGTAGATCTGGACGTACAGCAGCGCTGCGGGCGATCGGGTCGGGCAGGCTTGCGCCAGGAGATCGCCGGGGCCGGGCCCGGCCGCGGGGGCGATCTCGTCAGGCATGCCTTCGGTGGCGGCCATGGCAGCCTGATCCGGATCGTTGGGCGATTCGGTGTCTGGCGCTTGCGCGAAGGCGGTGTCACCGCCTGGGGTGGTGGTCCAGCGCTCCAGCAGCGCCATGGCCGCCTCGTATTGCTCTTGCGGACGCTGAGGCGCCACCCAGTAATTCATGGCCGTGGCGGTGGCGGGTGGCCGCTGCATGGCGGCGCAGAAAACCAGCCGGTCCTGGCTGGCCTGGGGTGTGCAGGTTTGCCATGCCTCGGCGCCTGGCTGGCAGCTCTCGCGGATGCGGGCGCTCATGCGGTGAACGCTGCCGCGGTCGAGCGGGCTGAGGGTGTCGCTGCGGACCACGTCCAGCATCAGGCTCTCGGCCTGGTTGACGACGTGCTCGGGGATGGCCTTGCACTGCCGGTCAAAGCCCTGCAACTCGGTCGAGACCTTGACGAACAGCTCTCGCGCCTGGGCACGGGCCTCCTTTTGCTGCAGGTTCATGCTCTCGACGATCTGCCAGCCCGACAGCAGCAGCGTGCCCGATGCGCCCAGGCCCAGTGTGGTCTTGAGCGCTGCAGCGCGCGGGCCGCGTCGCCACAGGGGCTCGGGGGCAAGCTGTTGCGCCGCGACGGCGGGTTTGAGTCGAGCCGAGACTCGCACGGCGTGCCGTGCGCGATGCCGCCAGCCGGGCAACTGGGCCAGCCAGGTCTCGGTCAGGGCCTGGCCGATGTCTTCGCCCAGTCGGTGGTAGCTTTCCCACTGGGCTTCGTCAAAGAACTGATCGGACGTGGCCTCGTGGGGGAAGGTGGGGTTGCGCTCGGCGTAGGACAGCACGTCCACATCCAAGGCGTTGTGCAGGTTGGGCTTGATGACCACCAAGGTGCCCTCAGGGCGACAGGTCTGGCCTGGGCGGTTCGGGTCAGGGCGTTCACGGTAGCGGATGCGCGCCAGCAGCACGCCCCGGCTGGAGGTGTTGTCTCGCAGGTCCTCCGGGGACAGCACCGTCAGGTCGGCGCCGCAGAGGGTGAACAGTCGCGATGCCTCTTCGCGGGTGTAGAAGTCGATCTCGGCACCAAAGTCGATGCGCGCCTTGCGCACGAGGTTCTCGAGGTCGCTGAACTGGAAGTGACGGTCTGAGCTGGCGTCGGACAGCAGGATGAAGTCGAGCTCGCGTTTGATCAGCGGGTACACGCCCGTGTTGTCGAAATGCCCCCCGTCTGAGACATACCACCATGGCCGCTCCTGCCCCATGAAGGTGGCAGTGGCCTCGCAGGTGAGCATCAGGGGCTTGGGGAACGCGTCCCATCCCAATTGGCTGAGCCAGCGCAGTCCGGGCGTGCGGATCGGGCTGGCGATCCAGAATCCCAGTCGGATGCCCAGGAAATACAACAGCAGCGCCAGCCCACGCGAGGTGTAGGCGCCAGCGCCCGGCGATGCGGCCGCGCCCGAGATCGCCACCCACTGACCCACGGTGCCAGCCTGTTCGGCTGATGCGTGGCGATGCACCTCGCTAGGTCCGACTTCCATGCCGCGCCAGCTGACTGTCAGCAGCGCGCCTTTGCGGTCGGCGTTGTAGAGGTTGCTGTCGCTGTCGCGGGTTTCGTTCAGGCAGGTGTTGATGAGGTGAATGGGCGCGCCTTGGTCCTCGGGGCGGTAGTGGGCCAGGAGGCCGTCGTCGCCTTCGACCACGTTGCGCACGCTGCGCTCACGCCCCAGTCCCAGCCAGGGCAGGCGTGCCGGGTTGCCGACGGCCAAATAGGCCCTTGTCAGCCGCGCGCGGTAGAAGGCGTGCAAGGATGTGCTGTTGGGCATGTGGGTGTTGGTGGATGTCAAGGCGATCCAGGCCACGCAGGCCAGCAGCACCAGGATGGCGCGCATCAGCGGTGGCGCATTGCTGATGGCCTCGATGCTGTCCGGTGCGAAGACCAGCCATTGCAAGGTCACCAGCCAGGCCATCACCAGACCGAGCAGGCCGAGGGCGCTGATCGCGCCCAGCAGCTTGGGCAGCCACTCCCGAGCGTGGCCTTCCGTGTCGGCAGCCAGTTGTTGCAAGGGTTGGGCAAAAGAGCGCAGCAGCAAAACGCCGACACCCCCGGCGCCGATGCCGCCCCACCAGGCGTTGCTGCCGGTCAGCAGCTCCTGCAACAACCACCAGCTGGCGGCGTCGAGCACGCCCAATGCCAGCAGCAGCGCTGCGGCCAACCCGACGCCATGGAGCGCTCGGGTCAACCAGTTGCGCAGGCGTGCCGCAGCCAGGGCGTGGCCCTTTTTGCGCATGCGGGGGTGAACCAAGGCGGCCCAGCACAGGGCCTGACCCAGCAGCACCGAGCCAATCATCAGCGAGGTCACGGCGTAGGCGCTCGGGCCCTTGGCGTAGAGGCTGTCCAGCACGGGGGCGCTGGCGTCACGTTGCATCCACAGCACCACCGTGACCAGGGCGACCGCCATCAGCCACTGCAGGGCCTGCGCCAGCCTGGCTTGCCAGCTGTTCGCGTCAGGGCGAGGGGTGTCTCGTGTGAACCAGTAGCCTGCGATCAGGCCTGGCCCCACGGCCATGAGCAGTCCGGCCGACAGCGCCACCCAGGGCGAGTACCAGCCCTTCCACGCGCTCGAGAGCACCTGGGTGCTGTATTGCCACAGGTGTGGGGCGATCACCAGCAGGCCCCACATCAGGCAAAAGACCATGAACTCCAGGTGGATGGCCAGCAGCGCCCGCATGTAGGTGACCACGACGATGCCGATGTCGCGCGAGCCGCCAGGGCTGAGGTAGCGGCCATTGCGACGCAGCCAACCCAGCACATTGCTGTCGTGACCGGCCAGTGTTCGTTCGGCTTCGAGCATGCCGCAGTCGCCGCTCGGTGTGGGCTCGCCGTCGGCCTTGGCTGCCAGCCGCCCCAGCATGGCGGCCACGTAGCCACCGCCGGAAACGGACGAGAGGTAGTCGAAGCGGCCGAGCAGGCCTTGGCGGCTGAGCTGTTCAGAGGGGTGTTCGGTGCGTCCGTTGCTGGACTGCGGCGCTGCCGCTGGCGTGGCCGCGCGGCCGCCTTTGGCGAGCCCGCGCAGCAGCCCCAGCGAGAAAGTGGCGCTGCGCACGCCGCCGCCTGACAGGGCCAAGCCAACCAGGGGGATGGCGCGCTCAGGGCTGCTCGGGTCGGACTGAGCTTCGTTCAGCGTGGGGGCCACACGACGGCGCCGTCGGCCAATGGCCGCCAGTTCGTCCTTGAGCTGCGCAGCCCATGCGCCGCCCCCACCAGAGTCCACTCCGGTGATGTCACCCTGCTTGTTCATCGCCGACGCTCCAGTCGATCAGACCGGGCGATCATGGCAAAGCACGGCTGCCTGGGCAATGGCCCGCAGCGGACCTAGGGATGCGCATCGCCAGCCGTGGCCTGGCAGCGAGCGCCCAGGCCGATCAGGCTGCGCGCAGCAGGCCCTTGGTCTCGATGAAGTCGATCACCTGGTCCAGGCCGGCCTTCGTCTTGAGGTTGGTCATCACGAACGGGCGCGTGGGGCGCATGCGTTTCGTGTCCGACTCCATGATCTCGAGGTTGGCGCCCACGTGCGGGGCCAGGTCGGTCTTGTTGATGACGAACAGGTCGCTCTTGGTGATGCCGGGGCCGCCCTTGCGCGGGATCTTCTCGCCGGCGGCCACGTCGATCACGTAGATGGTCAGGTCGGAGAGTTCGGGGCTGAAGGTGGCGGCCAGGTTGTCACCGCCGGACTCGATGAACACGATGTCGGCATTGGGGTACTTCGCCAACATGCGATCGACGGCTTCGAGGTTGATGGAGGCGTCTTCGCGGATGGCAGTGTGCGGGCAGCCGCCGGTTTCCACGCCCATGATGCGGTCCGGGTCGAGCGCGCCGGCCACGGTGAGCAGGCGCTGGTCTTCCTTGGTGTAGATGTCGTTGGTGATGACGACCAGGTCGTGGTGCTCGCGCATGGTCTTGCAGAGCATTTCAAGCAGGGTGGTCTTGCCGGATCCGACAGGGCCGCCCACGCCCACGCGCAGGGGGGGGAGCTTCTTGGTGCGGCCGGGGATGTTGTGCAGGTTGCTCATGATCGGAACAGGCGTGAGTACTGGGTTTCGTGCCGGCTGCTCAGGATGGCCAGCATGGGGGTGAAGGCCTGGCGCTGTGAGTCGGGCAGCGCCAAGGCGTGGTCGATGGCCTCTGGGATGGCTTGGATGAGGGCCTGCAGGATGCGCTGGCCTGCGCTTTGGCCCAGGGGCACGGCTTTGATGGCGGCTTGGACCATGTTTTCGGCCCAGCCGAAGGTGAAGCTCAGCAGGGATTCACGCAGGGCGGCTTCGTTGTTGTTGTGGCCGCTGTTGTGAACGCTGTTGTGAACGTTTGGGCTGGGCAGGCAGCGGGCCACTGCCAGGGCGAAGGCCACGGGCCAGGTCGGTGCGGGGGGCAGGCTGGCGCAGTGTTGCAGGCGCGGGTCGGGTTCGGCCTCGATGTTGGTGGTTTGCTCGGCGGCCAACGCGTGGGCGTCGCCATTGCGCAGCCATTCCACGAGCGAGCGGCCCATCTGCTCGGTTTGAAGGCGCAGTTCGGCGGTTTCGCGGGTCTGAACGACCCAGTCGTTGAGCTCGCGCACGCGATCAAGGTCATGGCGCTGCCAGGCGGGCACGGCTCGGGCCACGACGGCCAGGTCGCTGCGCGCCACGGCCAGCTGGAGCTGGTCACGCAGCCATGCAGCGACGTTGGCCTCGGTGGTGACGATGCCGGCGTCGATGGCCGCTTCCAGTCCTTCCGAGTAGCTGAAACCGCCAACGGGCAGGGCGGGCGAGGCCAGCCACATCAGTTGCAGGCGGGCCCCGGCGCTCAGCGGCGTGGGGCGGGGGGCGATGCGGGGCATGGGCGGCGGTGGACGCTTCAGTGATCGTGACCGTGTCCGTGGTCATGCCCGCATCCGGGGCCATGAACGTGGGGCTTGGCTTCGGCCGGCTTGACGGCGATGCCGATGGGCTTGCCGCGGGTCACAGTGGCGGCGGCGGACGGCGCGGCATGGCCATGGCCGTGGTCGTGTGAATGACCGTGGTTGCAGCCCGGGCCGTGCACGTGGCCGGGTGCGCCGTGAGGCGGGTTGGCTGCCGGTGCGTGGCTGTGAGTGTGGTCTCCATGCGCATGATCATGCCCATGGTGCCCATGGCTGGGTCCGCCGTGCCCGCCAGCCGCATACGCGCCACCCTCGGGCTCGAAGGCCACGGTTGCATCGCGCACCGTCAGGTGCATGGCTCGCAGCATGTCGGCCAGCACGTGATCGGGCTCGATCTTCAAGTGGTCGGGTTGCAGCTCGATCTGCACGTGGCGGTTGCCCAGGTGATAGGCCGCGCGCACGAGGTCAAAAGGCGAGCCGTGCTCTGCGCAGGGCGTGATGACCAGCACCGGCTGGGGCGCGGCCACCACTCGGATCATCGAGCCGTCTTCGGCCACCAGCACATCGCCACCGCGCACCAGGGTGCCACGCGGCAGGAAGACGCCAAGGGTGCGGCCCTGGCTGTCGGTGGCGTCGAAACGGCTTTTCTGGCGCACGTCCCAGTCGAGTTCGACCTGCGAGGCACGCTTGAGCAGCACGGGAGCCAGGCCCTGGCCCTGGGGGAGGAGTTTGTTGACGATCAGCATGGCCGCCAGTGTGGCTCAGAACAGGAAGTACTTCTGCGCCATGGGCAACTCGGTGGCCGGCTCGCAGACCAGCAATTGGCCATCGGCGCGCACCTGGTAGGTCTGGGCGTCGATCTCCATGGTCGGCATGTAGTTGTTGAGCACCATGTCCTTTTTCTTGACGCTGCGATTGCCCCGCACGCCCGAGACCTGCTTTTTCAGCCCGTATTCCTGGTGCTTGCCCGCAGCGATGGCGGCCTGGCTCATGAAGGTGATCGACGAGCGCGACAGCGCCCCGCCAAAGCTGCCGAACATGGGTCGGTAGTGCACCGGCTGCGGCGTGGGGATGGATGCGTTCGGGTCGCCCATGGCGGCCGCAGCGATGAAGCCACCCTTCATGATGGTGCTGGGCTTGATGCCGAAGAAGGCAGGGTGCCAGATGACCAGGTCGGCCCACTTGCCCACCTCGATGCTGCCGACCTCGTGCGCGATGCCGTGCGACAGCGCCGGGTTGATCGTGTACTTGGCGACATAGCGCTTGACCCGGTTGTTGTCGGCGCGGGCCGAGTCACCGGGCAGGCTGCCGCGCTGCGCCTTCATCTTGTGGGCCGTCTGCCAGGTGCGGATGATGACTTCGCCCACTCGGCCCATGGCCTGCGAGTCGGAGCTGAACATGCTGATGGCGCCCAGGTCGTGCAGCACGTCTTCGGCGGCGATGGTCTCGCGGCGGATGCGGCTTTCGGCGAAGGCCAGGTCTTCGGCGATGGACGCGTCGAGGTGATGGCACACCATCAGCATGTCGAGGTGTTCATCGACCGTGTTGACCGTGTAGGGCATGGTCGGGTTGGTGGACGAGGGCAGGAAGTTGGCCTCGCCGACCACGCGCATGATGTCGGGGGCGTGGCCGCCGCCGGCGCCCTCGGTGTGGAAGGCGCACAGCGTGCGGCCCTTGGTGGCAGCCATGGTGTCTTCCACGAAGCCCGACTCGTTGAGCGTGTCGGAGTGGATGGAGACCTGGGTGTCGGTTTCTTCGGCCACGCTCAGGCAGCAGTCGATGGCCGAGGGCGTGGTGCCCCAGTCCTCGTGCAGCTTCAGGCCCACGACACCGGCGTCGATCTGCTGGCGCAGCGCCTGCGGCTGGCTGGCGTTGCCCTTGCCCAGGAAGCCGATGTTCATCGGGAAGGCTTCGGCGGCTTTCAGCATCAGCGCGATGTTGTCGGGGCCGGGCGTGCAGGTGGTGGCGAACGTGCCCGTGGCGGGGCCGGTGCCGCCGCCCATCATCGTGGTCACGCCGCTCATGAGCGCTTCTTCGATCTGCTGCGGGCAGATGAAGTGGATGTGCGTGTCGATGCCACCGGCCGTGACGATCATGCCTTCGGCGGCGACGATCTCGGTGCCGGGGCCGATGACGATGTCCACGCCGGGTTGCACGTCGGGGTTGCCGGCCTTGCCGATCTTGAAGATGCGGCCAGCCTTGATGCCGATGTCGGCCTTGACGATGCCCCAGTGGTCGACGATCAGGGCGTTGGTGAGCACGCAGTCGCAGGCGTCCATGGGGCCGGGGCCGTTGGGGCGCTGACTCTGGCCCATGCCGTCGCGGATGGTCTTGCCGCCGCCGAACTTGACCTCTTCACCGTACCCGCCGGCACGCAGCGTGTAGTCGTCTTCGACCTCGATGATCAGGTTGGTGTCGGCCAGGCGCAGGCGGTCACCCTTGGTGGGGCCGAACATCTCGGCATAGGCGCGGCGGGGGATGCTTGCCATCTGGGGAATTCCTTGTTTGCCTCGGGTCGGCGCTGCCCTGGTGGCAGGCCGGTGTGCGTCAGAGCGGGCCTTGCGTGAGGCCGCGGAAGCCGAAAACGATGCGATCACCCGCGTAATCGACCAGCTCCACTGTGCGCTGCTGACCGGGCTCGAAGCGCACGGCCGTGCCGGAAGCGATGTTCAGCCGCATGCCTTGCGCGGCTTTGCGGTCGAAGCTCAGCGCGGCGTTGGTCTCGGCGAAGTGGTAATGCGAGCCGACCTGGATCGGGCGGTCGCCGCTGTTTTCCACCACCAGGGTGATCGAGCGGCGACCGGGGTTGAGGACGATGTCCGGCCCGTCGGTGAGCAGTTCGCCGGGCGTCATCACTTGCCGCCCTTGAACCAGATGACGGCGCCGATCACGGCCGCGATGGCCACAAAGCCGAGCACATCCGAGGCGTGCCAGTGGGCGAAGCCCGGCATGCCGTGACCTTCGTGGGCCCAGGCGGGCAAGGCGGCGCTCATGGACGCCAGGAGCAGAGTCAGGGGGCGGAGTTGCTTCATGGTGGTGCTGGATTCGATCGGGGTGATCCGGTGCGTGACTTCATTGGCTCGTTTGTGCGCCAAAACGGTGCGATAACGGGCTGCGGGCAGCGTTCATGCAATGGGTTGGTGCACTGTCACCAACTTGGTGCCATCCGGGAAGGTGGCCTCGACCTGGATTTCGGGGATCAGGTCGGCCACGCCATCCATCACGTCGGCGCGGCTGAGCACGGTCTTGCCTTCGCTCATCAGCGCGGCCACGGCTTTGCCATCGCGGGCGCCTTCCATGATGGCGGCGGTGATCAGGGCCACGGCTTCCGGGTGGTTGAGCTTGAGGCCGCGGGCCTTGCGCCGCTCGGCCAGCAAGGCGGCGGTGAAGATCAGCAGCTTGTCTTTCTCGCGGGGGGTGAGTTCCATGGTTTGGCTGTGGCGTGCAGGCCGAAAGGCGCGTCGGTGCACGGCACCGAACTTGCCTTGTCAAAGGGATTCAGACCGCCACCATGCAAGAGACAGACCACACCCGTCAAGCCCGATCGGCCTCAGAAAGCGGCGTGTCCCCCGAGGCCCGCCAGCGGGTCATCAAGGTGCGGCGCGACTACAACAGCTGGGTGGCCACCGAGACGCTGGAGGACTACGCCTTGCGTTTCACGCCGCGCTCGGCTCGCCGCTGGGGCAAGGCGGGCGTGGCCAACATGGCGTTCGGCGTCGCGTCTTTCCTGGTGCTGGAGGCGGTGGGTGCCACGCTGCTGGTCGACCATGGCTTCGTCAATGCCTTCTGGGCCATCCTGGCCACGGGGCTGATCATCTTGCTGGCCGGCTGGCCCATCAGCGTTTATGCCGCCCGCCATGGCGTCGACATGGACTTGCTGACCCGCGGCGCTGGCTTTGGTTACATCGGCTCGACCATCACCTCGCTCATCTACGCCTGCTTCACCTTTGTCTTCTTCGCCCTGGAAGCGGCGGTCATGGCCTACGCGCTGGAGCTGGCGTTCGACATCCCGCCGGTGTGGGGCTACCTGATCTCGGCCGGGGTGGTGGTGCCCCTGGTCACACACGGGGTCACCACCATCAGCCGCTTGCAGCTCATCACGCAGCCGATCTGGCTGCTGATGCTGGTGGTGCCCTTCGTGTACGTGTTCAACGCGCACCCGGGCATCTTGCAGGAGCTGGCCGGTTATGCGGGCCAGGACGGCCAACACGCGGGGTTCGACCTGATCGGCTTCGGCACCGCGCTGACGGTGGGCATCGCCCTGATCACGCAGATGGGCGAGCAGGCGGACTACCTGCGCTTCATGCCGGAGCCGCGTGACCGCAGCCGTGCCGAACGGGTCCGCTGGCGCGCAGCGGTTTTCATCGGCGGGCCGGGCTGGGTGATCCCGGGGGTGCTCAAGATGCTGGGCGGGGCGTTGCTGGCCTTCCTGGCCATTGGGTATTCGGTGCCGGTGGAGCAGGCGCTGGACCCGAACCAGATGTACCTCATCGCCTGGGAGAAGGTGTTCGCCAACCAGGGCTGGGCGATCGCGGCGGTGGCCGTGTTCGTGGTGATCTCGCAGCTCAAGATCAACGTGACCAACGCCTACGCCGGCTCGCTGGCGTGGTCGAATTTCTTCGCGCGGGTCACGCACAGCCACCCGGGGCGCGTCGTGTGGGTGGGCTTCAACGCCCTGATCGCGCTGATGCTGATGGAGCTCAACCTGTTCCAGGCGCTGGGCAAGGTGCTGGGCTTGTATGCCAACGTGGCGATCGCCTGGATCATGGCCGTGGTGGCCGACCTGGTGGTCAACAAGCCGATGGGCTGGTCGCCCAAAGGCATCGAGTTCAAGCGGGCGCACCTGTACGACATCAACCCGGTGGGCGTGGGGGCGATGGTGCTGGCCTCGCTGGTTTCAATCGTGGCGTATGTGGGCTGGATGGGCGAGCTGGCGCAGGCCTTCTCGGCCGTGATCGCGATGCTGGTGGCGTTCGTGACGTCTCCGCTGATCGCCTGGGCGACGCAGGGGCGCTACTACCTGGCGCGCAGCTCCGATTTGCCGCAAGCGGAGCCTGAGCCCTCGGTGGGGTCAGGGGGCGCATGCCAGCCTTCGCAGCTGGACGAGGCCGGCCGGCCGCTGTCGCGCGTGATCCGGCTCAAGGCGCTGCACCGCTGCACGGTGTGCGAGCGCGAATACGAGGCCGAGGACGTGGCCAGCTGTCCGGCCTACCAGGGCTTCATCTGCTCGCTGTGCTGTGCGCTCGATGCGCGCTGCCAGGACCTTTGTAAACCCGAGGCGCGCTGGGCGGTGCAGTGGCGCGCGCTGGGGCAACGGGTGATGCCATTGGCTTTGTGGCGACGGCTCGACACCGAGCTGGGCCAGTTCCTGCTGATCATGGCGGTGCTGGCGCCGCTGCTGGCGGGGCTCTTCGGCCTGGTCTACCGCCAGCAGTTGCAGGAGATCAGCTCGCTGCACCTGGGCAGCCTGCCCGTGGCGGCCGACATGATGGGTGCGGCGCTGCTCAAGGTGTTCGTGGCGCTGCTGCTGATCGTCGGCGTGGTGGGCTGGTGGGTGGTGCTCACGCACAAGAGCCGGCTGGTGGCGCAGGAAGAGTCGAACCGGCAGACCCACCTGCTTCTGCGCGAGATCGAGCTGCACCGCATCACCGACGACAAACTGCAGCGCGCCCGCCAGACGGCCGAGCAGGCCAACCAGGCCAAGAGCCGCTACATCTCGACCATCAGCCACGAGCTGCGCACGCCGCTCAACGGCATCCTGGGTTATGCGCAGCTGCTGGATGAGGACGCGAAGCTGCCGGGCCACGCCAAGCACGCGGTCGGCGTCATCAAGCGCGGTGGTGACCACCTCCTGTCGCTCATCGAAGGCACGCTGGACATCGCCCGCATCGAAAGCGGCAAGCTCACGCTGGACGTCAAGCCGGTGCGTTTTGCCGAGCTCTTGCAACAGATCACCGGCCTGATCGAAAACGAGGCGCATGCCAAGCGGCTGACCTTCACCGCGGAGCTCGACGCCAACCTGCCCGAGGCCGTTCGCGCCGATGAACGGCGCGTGCGCCAGATCCTGCTCAACATCCTGGGCAACGCGGTGAAGTTCACGGCGCAAGGCGAGGTGAAATTCAAGGTGCGCTACGCCCGCGAGATCGCCCACATCGAGATCACCGACACCGGCCCTGGCATCTCGCCCGAGGAGCTGGAGCGCATTTTCGAACCCTTTGCACGCGGCACCTCGGCAGCGGGCGCAGGTGGCACGGGCCTGGGCCTGACCATCAGCAAGATGCTGACCGACCTGATGGGCGGCGAGATGCGCGTGAGCAGCCAGGTGGGGCAGGGCACGACCTTCCAGATTCGGCTGTTCCTGCCGCAGGTGCGCGCGGCCGAGGTCGACCGCCTGCTGCGCCCGCGCGGCCTGCGCACCGGCTACGTGGGCGAGCGCCGCCGCATCTGGGTGGTGGACAACGAGGAGGCTGACCGCGGCCTGCTGGTGCGCATCCTGGAGCCGCTGGGCTTTGACGTGACGCCACTGCCCAGCGGCCTGGCCTGCCTGGCGCAACTGCGGGCAGCGCCTTCCAGCGATCACCCCCACGCCATCTTCATGGACCTGGCCATGCCCGGGCTGGACGGCTGGGCCACCTTGCGCGCCATCCGGGCCGAAGGGCTGTGCGATGCGCCGGCAGCCATCGTCTCGGCCAACGCTTTTGACAAGGCGCTGGACAACGACGTGGGCATCGAGCCGGAGGACTTCATCGTCAAGCCGGTGAGGGTGGCCGAGCTGCTCGACTGGCTGGGGCGTCGACTGGGTCTGCATTGGATCGAAGCGGAGCGCAGCCCGAACGCCCCCGCCTTGTCGGGCGCCGGCGCGCCAACAGGGCAAGCGGGCGCCTTGCCCAAGATCGAGGCCCTGCGCCAACTCGAGGAGCAGTTGCACGCAGGTTACATTCGCGGTGTGCACAAGGTGCTCGACCAGATCGCCGCCGCGCAGCCGGAGTGCGAGGCCTTCGTCACCCGCCTGCGCGAGCTGGCCCGTCAGTTTCAGCTCGACGCCCTGGCGCGGCAGGTCGAAGGCGCGCTGCAAGCGGCTCAGGCCAGCCCGCAGACCTGAGCCGGGCCCTCACAATCGCCCCAAGCCCCTCGCTTTTCGCCACCCGCCCAGATGTTTGACCGCCTCGACCGCAGCCGCACCGACGTCGTGCTCATCGTTGACGATGTGCCCGACAACCTGTCGCTGCTGCACGACGCGCTCGACGACGCCGGCTACACCGTGCTGGTGGCCACGAATGGCGAGGCGGCCCTGCAGCGCGCCCTGCAGGCCGTGCCCGACGTGATCCTGCTCGACGCCATCATGCCGGGCATGGACGGCTTCGAGGTGGCCAGGCGGCTCAAGGCCCAGCAGGAGACCGCCCACATCCCGGTGATCTTCATGACGGGCCTGAGCGAAACCGAGCACGTGGTGGCGGCCTTCGAGGCCGGTGGGGTGGACTACGTGGTCAAGCCCATCCGTCCGCGCGAGGTGTTGGCGCGCATCGCCAGCCACATCCAGGGCGCGCGCCAGGCCCGGCAGGCGCGCAACGCGCTCGATGCTTTCGGGCACGCCTCGATCACGGTGCGCATCAGCGACGGGCGCATCCTGTGGCAGACGCCACTGGCGCGCAAGCTGTTGCAGTCGCACTTCGATGCGCCCGAGGCGGTGGCGCCTGTCGAGCTGGCCGAGTGGCTGCTGCAGACGGCGCCCAAGCGGTCTGCCGAGCTGGCCAAGGGCCAGGTGCCGACCACCGTGCCGGTGTGGGCCGTGAACCAGGGCGGGCGCCGCCTGAGCTTCACCTTGCACCAGCCCACGGGCGACGACGAGTGGTTGCTGGTGATGCAGGAAAGCTCCGACCAGGCGGCGATGGACGCGCTCAGCCAGGAGTTCAAGCTCACCACCCGCGAGGGCGAGGTGCTGTACTGGGTCGTCAAGGGCAAGACCAACCGCGACATCGGCGACATCCTGGGCAGCAGCCCGGCCACGGTCAAAAAGCAGCTCGAGCACATCTTTGCCAAGCTGGGCGTGGAGACGCGCACGGCGGCAGCCGGTCTGGCGATGAGCCGGGTGGCGCAGCTCAAGGCTCGGTGAGGGTTCTGGGTGGGCTCCGGCTCAACTCGGTTTGGCCGGCAGCTCCATTGCCTGTGGATCGAACCCGCGTGAGCGCAGCCAGTCGCGCAGCGCCAGCCCCGTGGCCACGGGCCAGTAGCGGGCCTTCTCGGGCGCGATGCGCTTGTACTCGCTGAGCTCTTCACCGAGCGTGATCACGCCGGTGGCGGGCACGTGGTAGGCCAGGATGATCTGGTTCTGGCGCTCGAAGCGGTAGTGCCCGATGAAGTGCACGCCCGTGGCGTCCAGGTCCAGCTCTTCCTTGACCTCGCGGGCGACGGCCTCGTCGGGACTGGGGTCGGTCTTTTCCAGGAAGCCGGTGATCAGCGCGTAGAAAGGCGCCGCCCAGGCCTTGTTGCGCGCCAGGATGAGCGCGCCTTCGTGCTCGACCACTGCGGCCACCACGGGGACAGGGTTGTCCCAATGGATGAATCCACAGGCTTCATCGGGGCAGGTCGGGCGCTGGACTTCGAGCGAGCCGGCGTGGGCTCGAAGGCTCAGCGGGCTGGCGCAGAAGGGGCAGTGGCGGTAGGAGGTCATGCCCACCAGTGTGCCTGTGCTCAACTCTTGTCGGGTTTGCCCTGCCGTGAGCGTTCAGCCAGCGTGAACGCCAGGATCACCTCCCGCACCACTTTGCGTTGCGGCACAGGCAGCTTCAGAAAAGCTTCAAAGAGCTCCCGATCCTGGTAACCGAGGTCGGCATCCCAGCGATTGCGTGACGACTCAACGCGGTGGACGGGGTCGCGCCCGAACTGCAACTCTTGTGGCGTCAAGCGCAACCATTCAGCCAGTGTGCGCAGTTTGTCCTGCGAAGGCAGTGTCTCGCCGCGCAGCCAGCGGCGCACCCCATGCAAGGTCATCGGCTTGCCCCAGTGACGGGTGTTGAACTCGCGTTCCAACACAGCGGGTTTGTCGTCGTATCCAGCGGCCAGCATGGCTTGCCTCAAGCGTTGGGCAAAGGCCAGCTTTTCGCGCGAAGGAGGCAGCTTGGAGGGCTCGGTGGACATGCGCCGCAAGGTACGTGGCGCGCACTTGGGGGAGTGGCTGATCTGTGATAGTTACGTTGTGAACTAGACTTTCGATTACGTTATCGAAAGTCAAACCTATGCCGAAGTCCCTGCTGGAGCAGTTGCCCGAAATCGTGGCCAACGGCCGTAAAGAAGCCGAAAAAATCCTCGAAAGCATCGAAGGTCGTCACCGCGTGAGCCTGCAAACCCGCGAGGTGGTGCTGCCAGCCAAAGACAGCGCGGCGCAAGACTGGGTGACACAGCAAGCCAGGGCCGCTCGCCAAGAGGTCTTCGCGCCCGGGCAGGGCAGCTTGATCGAGAGCGGGCAAGCCACGCTGGGTGCCGAAGCGGCTCAACCCTGGATGAACCGCCTCATCTATGGCGACAACCTGATGGCGATGGCGGCGCTGCTGGCCGGTGACGAGCAAACGCCCAGCCTGCGCGGCAAGGTTGACCTGATCTACATCGACCCGCCTTTTGATTCCAAGGCCGACTACCGCACCAAGGTGACCTTGCCCGGGGTGGAGTTGGAGCAAAAGCCTACGGTGATCGAGCAGTTTGCATATTCAGACACCTGGGCAGATGGCACTGCGTCGTATCTGGCGATGATCACCCCGCGCTTGATTTTGATGCGGGAGTTGCTGGCGGACACGGGGTCGATTTATGTGCACCTGGATTGGCATGTGGGGCACTACGTGAAGGTGGTGTTGGATGAGGTTTTTGGTCGAGAGAACTTTGTCAACGAAATAGTCTGGAAGCGCAGTGATGCCAAGGGCGATGCCGCTCAAGGCAGTCAGCACTACTCGCGCGTGCATGACGTGATTTTGTTTTTTCAGAAATCACCAAGCCGTTTTTGGTCACCTCAGTACTTGCCGCTTTCATCAAGCTATGTCGCGGATTTCTACAAGCACAAGGGTTCGGATGGGCGTTTGTACAAGTTGGAGAACATGCTGGGGCCCGGCGGTGAGGCCAAAGGAAACCCAGTGTATGAGGTCATGGGCGTTCGACGTCCGTGGCGCTACTCTCAGGCGCGAATGCAGAGCTTGATCGATGCTGGCTTGGTTGTTCAAACCCGGCCAGGCACGGTTCCAATGCAAAAGAAATATTTGGACGAATCGAAGGGGGTTCAGGTTGGTTCTTGGTGGGATGACATCAGCATGCTGCGAGGATGGTCCGGCGAGAAGGTGGACTACGCCACCCAGAAACCGGAACGGCTGCTAGAGCGAATTGTGCTGAGCTCATGCCCTGTAGGTGGCGTTATTGCCGACTTCAACGGCGGCTCTGGCACCACCGCCGCCGTCGCCGAAAAACTCGGCCGCCGCTGGATCACCACCGACCTCGGCAAACCTGCCTGCATGATCATGCGCAAACGCCTGATCGACCAAGAAGCCAATCCTTTCCTCTACCAAGCCATTGGCGACTACCAGGTCGAAGCAGCCAAAGCCACGCTCGGTCGCGACTTCCGCATCGGCGACCTCTCGCAAATCGTGCTGTCGCTTTACGGCGCCTTGCCCCTGCCGCCCGAAGACAACCCCACCCGAAACCTGGGCCAAATTGCCAGCGTCGGTGGCGGCCGCCACGGCAGCACCAGCAAGACCCTGGTGCTGGCCGATTCGCCCAACAAGCTCACCGGCACGGCCACGCTCAAAAAGGCCATCGCCTTGCGCGACAACCTCATGGGCGGTTGGGACCGCGTCGTCGTGCTCGGCTGGAACTTCGAGCCAGCCATCGGCGACACCATCCAGGCGCTCAACGACAGCCGCCTGGAGGTGCTGGTCATCCCACCCGACCTGATGGACCGCCTCAAGAAAAAGGGCGGCCTCGACAAACTGCGCGGCCAAGTCCGTTTCTCGTCGCTGCAATACCTCACCATTCACCCCATTGTGCGCAAACTGCATGGCGAGCACGAAACCCTGTCGGTTCAGCTCAAAAACTACGTGCTGCTGTCGCCTGAGGCCATCAACCTCGACGATGCCAACCGCATCAAGCTGCAAGCCGTGGCCAACCAGGAGCCCCTGGCCCTGATCGAATACTGGGCCGTGGACCCCGATTACGACGGCAAGGTCTTTCGCTCCATCTGGCAGGACTACCGGGGCAACACCGCCAACGATGGCGATCCGCTGCGCGTCGTCACCCAGGCCGTGGTGCAAGCGCCGCTCAAGGCCGGTCCGCGCAAGGTGTGTGTGCGGGTGGTCGATGTGTTCGGCTTTGAGGCCGAGGTGGTGTCTACGGTGGAGATGCCCGCATGAGCTCCGCCAAGCCCATCCAAGAGGACCAGCTTGCGCTGGCCAAGGCGCTCACGGCCAAGACCCAGCAACTGTGCATCGGCCTGGAGCACGGTGCAGCCGATGTCCTCGACCTGGTCACCCCCGTCACGGCCGATCTGCTTCGCTGGTGGTTCAGTGACGACATGGTCACCAGCCGCCTGGGCTTGAGCTTTCACGTGGGGCAAAAGCAGGCCATCCTGAACGCCATCGTGGCGCACGAGCTGCTGGGTTCGACCAGCCTGCTTGACCTGTACAAGCAGGTGGCGCCCGATCCGCTGCTGCTGGGCAACCGGCTGGGTGAGGTGGCGCAATCAAAGAACGCACACCCCAAGTACTGCTTCAAGATGGCCACCGGCACGGGCAAGACCTGGGTGCTGCAGGCCCTGATGATTTGGCAGTTGCTCAACAAAACGGCCATGCTGGCTGAGGGCATCGACGACCCACGCTTCACCCGCCACTTCATGGTGGTGGCGCCAGGCCTGATCGTGTACGAGCGCCTGCTCGACGCCTTTTGCGGCAAGCTGGTCACGGCTGCCGATGGCAGCGTTTCGGGCTCGCGCAATTTTGCGACCTCGGACATCGCTCGTTATGCTGAGTTGTTCGTGCCCGAAGCTCACCGCGAACTGGTGTTTGGCTTTGTGCGTGGCAACGTGTGCAGCAAGGCCGAGATTGGCCTGAAGGCCACGGGCAACGGCATGATCGCCATCACGAACTGGCACTTGCTGTCTGAAGGCGATGAACTCGCCGATGTGGAGGACGCGGTGTTGGCTCAAGGCGCTCCATTGGCCGCACACGAGGTGGTGGCCTCTGTGTTGCCCTTGATGCCAGGGCGTGCCACGGGCAACAGCCTTGAGGTGCTCGACCGCCGCTATGCACGAGGCAACGTGCTGGAGTTCCTGGCCCAGTTGCCCGAGCTGATGGTGTTCAACGACGAGGCCCACCACATCCACGAGTTCAAGCGAGAGGGTGAGGTGACCGAGGTGGAGTGGCAAAAGAGCCTGAACCGCATTGCCGCCGCAAAGGGCAGGCGTTTTGTGCAGATCGACTTCTCGGCCACGCCCTACAACGACGTGGGCGCGGGCAAGTCCAAACGCAAGGTTTACTTCCCTCACATCGTCACCGACTTCGCGCTCAAAGACGCGATGAAACAGGGGCTGGTCAAGTCGCTGGTGCTTGACCGTCGCAAGGAAATTGGCGCCTTGCCGCTTGAATTCAAAGCCGAGCGCGACGAGTCTGGCAACCCGGTGTTGAGCGAAGGCCAACGTGTCATGCTGCGGGCTGGCATACAGAAGTTGCGCAAGCTGGAAGCCGACTTCGCCAGGCTCGACCCGCATCGCCACCCCAAGATGCTGGTGGTGTGTGAGGACACGACAGTGTCGCCCCTGGTGGCCGAGTTCCTTCAAGACCAGGAGGGCCTGAGTGCTGACGAGGTGATGCTGATCGATTCGGGCAAAAAAGCCGAACTCGGTGAGAAGGACTGGGCACCTGTGCGCGAGCGCCTGTTCAGTGTGGACCACCACGCCACGCCGCGCGTCATCGTGAGCGTTTTGATGCTGCGCGAAGGTTTTGACGTCAACAACATTTGCGTGATCGTGCCGTTGCGCTCCAGCCAGGCGCAAATCCTTCTGGAGCAAACCATTGGCCGTGGCCTGCGCCTGATGTGGCGCGAACCTGAATACGCCGACTTGAAGCGCGAGAACCGCGAGCGCATCAACGGCGGACAGGAGCCAGGCAGCCTCATCGATGTGCTGTCCATCGTGGAGCACCCGGCGTTCCAGTCTTTTTACGATGAACTGATGAGCGAGGGGCTGGTTGGCGAAACCGGTGATGACGACGACAGCACCTCAGCCACGGGTGACGTGATTGCGGCTGAATTGCGTGAGGGCTACGAAGCTTTTGATTTCGCCTTGCCGTTCATCTTGCGCGAAGCCGACCAGGTGGTGGATCACCGCGCACTGGACGTGATGGCCATCCCGCCCTTCAAGGCGATGCCCCCAGATCAGTTGATGGCCATGCTGGGCAAGGGTGACACCTTCACCTCACAAGACCTGCAAAGCGCCACGCTGTTTGGTGACTACCGCGTCGATGGTGCGGTGATGAGCGTGAGCGGGTACAACGAGTACCTATCGCGGCTGACACGTCGCATCAGCCAGGCACTCAGTGAGCCCTTGCCCAAGGGAAACAAGGTGGCCACCCACCTGGCAAAACCCTATCTGCAGGTCAACACGGCTGAGTTGACGGGGTGGTTGGATGACTACATCTGGCTGCGTTTGTTTGATGGCGACTTCAACCCCATGGAAGGTGAAGCCTGGCGGATGTTGTTGCTGCAGCCGGTGGTCGATCACATCACCAAGGTGTTTGCGATGGAGTTGGTGGATGCGCAGCAACACCACAGCACCGGCGAGCTGGAAGTGCGGCACCGTTGCTTGTCAGAGGTTTCCCGTTTGATGATGCGGGAGATCCACTCGGTGGAAGTGAGCAAGTGCATCTACACGCGCTTGCCTTGGCCTGCTCGCCATGGAGGTCTTGAGAAGCTGCTCATCCATTGGGCGCAGGCCGATAGTTCTGTGGAGGCCTTCTGCAAAGTCAGCGAAAACCGACACGGCTTTGCCCGACTTCGCTATGTGAAGGAGGATGGCTTGCCCGCTTTCTATTCCCCTGACTTCTTTGTCCGCACGGCCCAGGCCATCTATGTTGTGGAAACCAAGGCTCAGCAGCAAACCACCCATCCCAACGTGCAGCGCAAGCTGAAGGCGGCAGTGGCTTGGTGTGCGCGCATCAACGAACTGCCTGAGACCGAGCGCAGTGGTTTGCCTTGGCATTACGTCCTGCTTGGCGAGGACGTGGTGCGCGAGTGGCAGGAAAAGGGCGCCCGGGTGGGCGAGTTGCTCGATTTCGCGCGTTTGCGGCCTGTGGCGGACGCCTCGATGCAAACCAGCCTGTTGTGAGTCGCCCCGTTGTTCGGGGTTGTCGATGGGTTCATCAACCGATCGGGAAGCCCTTGATCAACGCGCGCTGAATGCGGCTGGAGGTCACCCCCAGCGTGGCCTGGTGCGCCGCAGACAAGGCGGCCCAGTGCCCTTCGAAGTCGGCGCGACCTTGTTCGAACAGGTGGCGCGGCCCGGCGGTGACGATGTCGTTGCCGCCCTCGTCGGACAGCACCGAGATCATCGAGCCTTCGAACACCTTGAACAGGCGCTTGCCGATCTCGCGGGTCTGGTCGGTGTCGGCCTGCACGTTGGCCACCAGCAGGCCCTCGGCGCTCAAGGCCTTGCGGCAGTGCAGGTAAAAGCCGCGCGTGCACAGCGCGTCGGCGATGCCTTCGCCCGTGAATCCATCGACCAGGATGAGGTCGTAGCTGCGCGGTGGCTTGCGCATGAACTCGGCGCCGTCGGCGCAGACGGTGTGCAGGCGCGCGTCATCTGGCGGAACGTGAAAGGCATCGCGCAGGTCGATCACCGACTGGCTGATCTCGACCACTGTGATGTCGGCCTCGGGCACATGGCGGTGCAGGTACTTGACCATCGACCCTCCACCCAGGCCGATCATGAGCACATGGCGGGGCTTCGGGTTGAGCAGCAGGGCGCCCATCATCGTGCGGGTGTAGTCCAGCACGAGGTCGTCGGGGTCGGCCAGGCGCATGCAGCTTTGAATGAGGGTGCCCTCGAAACTCAGGGTCACCGTCTGGCTGTTCTGGTGCAGCCGGAGGAGGTCGGTCATGGCGGGCTGGGTCAGATCCAGTTGTCAAGCAGCAAGCCCGGCACTTTGATGAACTCGCGCTGGTTGTTGGTGACCAGTGTCAGGCCCTCGCTGCGTGCGTGGCCGGCAATGTGGAGGTCATTGACGCCGATGGGCTGCCCGATGGCTTCGAGCGATGCGCGGATCTGCCCGTAGTGCTGCGCTGCCTTCAGGCCGTAAGGCAGCACTTCCAGCCGGCTGGCAAAGTCTTCGACCACCGCCAGGTTGCGGGCCGGCGCCCCACTTTTTTCTGCACCGTGGATCAACTCGGCCAGCGTGATGGCCGACATCGCCATGGCTCCCTGGTGCTCGTTGAACCGAGCCAGCGCGTGCAGCGGGCGTTGCTTGATGACGTAGATGACGATGTTGGTGTCCAACAGGTACTTCAGCATCATCACAAGCCTTCCCGCTCTGCTTGGTGTTGGCTGGCTCGCTCGGCCATGAAGTCCTCGCTGGGGGCGGGGCTGCCCAGAAAGAAGCTGTCCCACACGGCGTTGGCGGGCGCAATGATGCGCTCGACACCCACGGCGCGTACATGCACTTTTTTCACCGTTTCTGGCAGGCGAACGTCGGCTGGCAGTCGGACGGCCTGGCTGCGGTTGTTCGTGAAAACGGTGCTTTGGCTCATGCGCGTCTCCAAGGGGGGGTGATTGGATATATGTCAAGTATATGCCAGTCGGTTTGTGTTCCTCTGCGTGCCTCCGCCTGCCACCCGATACGCCATGTGGCGTATTCAACAGAGCGCCCTGGCTGGGCACACTGAATCCATCGATTCAACCAACCCAGCCCCACAGGAGCAAGCTCACATGAACATGTCCCGTCGCAGCGCCGTCCAGTCCCTGTCCGCCGTCGCCCTCGGCGTCGCTGGCTTGGCCTTCAGCACCATGGCCCAGGCCGCCGACACCATCAAGGTCGGCGTGCTGCACTCGCTGTCCGGCACCATGGCCATCTCCGAGACCGTGCTCAAGGACACCGTCCTGATGGCCATCGACGAGATCAACGCCAAGGGCGGTCTGCTGGGCAAGAAGCTCGAGCCCGTGGTGGTCGACCCCGCTTCCAACTGGCCCCTGTTCGCCGAAAAGGCCAAGCAGCTGCTGACGCAGGACAAGGTCTCGGTCGTGTTCGGCTGCTGGACCTCGGTCTCGCGCAAGTCGGTGCTGCCGGTCTTCAAGGAAAACAACGGCCTGCTGTTCTACCCCGTGCAATACGAAGGTGAAGAGCTCGAGAAGAACGTGTTCTACACGGGCGCCGCGCCCAACCAGCAAGCCATCCCCGCCGTCGAGTACCTGATGAGCAAGGACGGTGGTTCGGCCAAGCGCTTCGTGCTGCTGGGCACCGACTACGTCTACCCCCGCACCACCAACAAGATCCTGCGCGCCTTCCTGAAGTCCAAGGGCGTGGCGGAAGCCGACATCATGGAGGAGTACACCCCCTTCGGTCACTCGGACTACCAGACCATCATCGCCAAGATCAAGAAGTTCTCGTCCGAAGGCAAGAAGACCGCCGTCATCTCGACCATCAATGGCGACTCCAACGTGCCTTTCTACAAGGAACTGGGCAACCAGGGCCTGAAGGCCAAGGACGTGCCGGTGGTGGCCTTCTCGGTGGGTGAAGAAGAGCTGCGTGGCGTGGACACCAAGCCCCTGGTCGGCCACCTGGCTGCCTGGAACTACTTCATGTCCATCAAGAACCCGACCAACGACGAGTTCATCAAGAAGTGGGCGGCTTACGCCAAGGCCAAGAACATCCCGGGTCACAAGGACAAGCCCCTGACCAACGACCCGATGGAAGCGACCTACATCGGCATCAACATGTGGGCCCAGGCCGTGACCAAGGCCAAGTCCACCGACACCGACAAGGTGATCGCCGCGATGGCCGGTCAGACCTTCAAGGCCCCGGGTGGCTTCATGTCCAAGATGGACGAGAAGAACCACCACCTGCACAAGCCGGTCTTCATCGGTGAAGTCAAGGCCGACGGTCAGTTCAAGGTGGTCTGGAAGACCCCTGGCCCGGTCAAGGCCGCCCCGTGGAGCCCCTACATCCCCGGCAACGACAAGAAGAAGGACGAGCCGGAAGCCAAGTGATCCGCCTCTACCTGGCCGGCTGAGTGCCGGTCCACGCGGGCAGCGTCAGCCACCAGCGCTGGTCTGCCCGTCCTCCGAAGTCCATGCGCAAAAAGCGGTTCGCCCCGCTGGGGGTCTCCCCAGGGGGCGTCTTTTTCTGGTGATGCCTGTGATCAGCGACATCGATCGAACCTCCATCCATCCTCCCGTTGGCGCCTGGCGTCGGCGTGTTTCGCAACTGGCCCTGAGCCTCGGGCTCGGCGCAAGCCTCTTCGGCCTGAGCGGCCTGGTCGCCCCGGCGGCCTGGGCCCTGACGACCGAAGAGGCCTACGCCATCTCGGCCGGTGACAACGACGACCGCGTGGCCGCGTTGCGCGCCGTCGTGGCCAAGGGCGATCCGGCCCTGCCGGCTTTCCTGCAAGCCCTGGCCGACGACACCGTCAAGGTGGCGGGCAGCCGCGCCTACATCGTCTATGGCGACGACGTGAAGGACGCGGCCACGGGCGAGCCGGCCAAGCTGCCCGAGGGCGCCGAAGACGTTGTCAACAACAACCGCATGAGCAGCGAAATCGAGGCCGCGCTGGCCATCGGCAAGCTCACCTCCACCGACCGCGACGAGCGTGCTGCTGCCATCGAGGCGCTGTCCAGCGCAGCCGATGAGTCGCAACTGGCCACCATCGACCAGGCCCTGGCCGCCGAGTCCGACCCTCAATTGCTCAAGCAGCTCAAGGCGGTGCGCTCCAAGGCCTTGCTGAACTCGCAAGATCCTGCGCGACGCCTCGAGGCCGTCAAGGCGTTGGGGGCCGATGCCTCGCCCGAGTCCCGCTCCCTGCTGATGGAGCGCATGAACGACGGTGCCGAAACCGACGCCACGGTCAAAGGCGCGCTGCAGGCGGCCATCGACGCCGTCAACCGCAAGCTGGCCTGGGGTGAGCACGCCGGCGTGCTGTTCACCGGCATCAGCCTGGGCTCCATCCTGCTGCTGGCCGCGCTCGGCCTGGCCATCACCTATGGCCTGATGGGCGTCATCAACATGGCGCACGGCGAGCTGATGATGATCGGCGCTTATGCCACCTTCGCGGTGCAGAACGTCTTTCGGGCCTACTTCCCTGAAGTGTTCGATTGGTACATCCTGCTGGCCGTCCCGGCCTCGTTCATGGCCGCAGCCCTGGTCGGTGCGGTGCTCGAGCGCAGCGTGTTCCGCTTCCTCTATGGCCGCCCGCTGGAAACCCTGCTGGCCTCCTGGGGCCTGAGCCTGATCCTGATGCAGTCCGTGCGCACAGTGTTCGGCGCGCAGAACGTGCAGGTCGAGAACCCGAGCTGGATGTCGGGCGGCTTCGATGTGCTGAGCAACCTCACGCTGCCCTACAACCGCCTGGTCATCATCGCCTTCGCGGCCGCGGTGCTCATCGGCATGACCCTGCTGATCAACAAGACCCGCATGGGCCTGTTCGTGCGCAGCGTGACCCAGAACCGCCCAATGGCCTCGTGCATGGGCGTCAACACCGCGCGGGTCGACACCATGGCCTTCTCGCTGGGCGCGGGCATCGCCGGCCTGGCGGGCTGCGCGCTCTCGCAGATCGGCAACGTCGGCCCCGACCTCGGCCAGAACTACATCGTGGACTCGTTCCTGGTGGTGGTCACCGGCGGTGTCGGCCAGATCGCCGGCACGGTTTACGCCGCGATGGGGCTGGGCATGGTCAACAAGCTGCTCGAAGGCTGGTCGGGGGCCGTGCTGGCCAAGATCATGGTCCTGGTCATCGTGGTGATCTTCATCCAGAAGCGTCCGCAAGGTCTCTTCGCGATGAAGGGCCGCAGCGCCGAAGCCTGAGGAAACAACAACATGAGTGCAGTGATGACTTCCAATCTGCCTGGCACCGGCATCACGGTGCCCCGCAGCGCCCTCGGGCCTCAGGGCTGGACGGCCCTGATGGCCGCCGTGATCACCGTGATGGTGCTCGCGCCGACGCTCAACCTGGTGGTGCCGGCCGAGTCGGCCTTCCACCTCTCCGACTACGCCGTCGCCTTGATCGGCAAGATCATGTGCTACGCCATCTGCGCGCTGGCCATGGACCTGATCTGGGGCTACACCGGCATCCTGTCGCTGGGGCACGGCCTGTTCTTTGCCCTCGGGGGCTATGGCATGGGCATGTACCTGATGCGCCAGATCGGCCGCGATGGCTCCTACGGCGCCGACATCCCCGACTTCATGGTCTTCCTGGACTGGAAGACGGTGCCTTGGCACTGGACGCTGAGCGAAAGCTTCATCGCCCAGATGCTGCTGGTGGTGCTGGTGCCGGGCCTGCTGGCCTTCGTCTTCGGATTCTTCGCGTTCCGCTCGCGCATCAAGGGCGTGTACTTCTCGATCATCACCCAGGCGATGACGTTCGCGGCCATGCTGCTGTTCTTTCGCAATGAAACCGGTTTTGGCGGCAACAACGGCTTCACCGACTTCAAGCGGATCCTGGACATCCCGATTGCACAACCGTCCACCCGCATGGTGCTGTTCGTGCTCACGGGCCTGACGCTCATCGGCTTCTTCCTGATGGCGCGCTGGCTGGTGGGCACCAAGTTCGGCCGCGTGCTGCAGGCCATCCGCGACGCCGAAAACCGCGTCATGTTCTGTGGCTACAACCCGTTGGCCTACAAGCTCGCCATCTGGACGCTGTCGGCCGTGATGTGCGCCATCGCCGGGGCCTTGTACGTGCCGCAGGTCGGCATCATCAACCCCAGCGAGATGTCGGCGGCGGCCTCCATCGAGATCGCCATCTGGACGGCGGTGGGCGGTCGCGCCACCTTGATCGGCCCGATCATCGGCGCCTTCTTCGTCAACGGCGCCAAGAGCTGGTTCACCGTGGCCTTCCCCGAGTTCTGGCTGTACTTCCTGGGTTTGCTGTTCGTGCTGGTGACCCTGTTCCTGCCCGACGGCATCGTCGGTGGTGTGAAGAAACTGCTCAACAAGAAGGCTGAGGTGAAGGCATGACCCCCGACCTGATGGAAGAAGGCAGCAAGACCCTGCTGCGCGCGCTGAACATGCCCACCAACGCCGGCGAATCGGGCGGCCGCGAGGCCAGCTACGGTCGCTTGGTCGACAACCCCGACCAGGTCGACCTGACCCACGGCTCCATCCTGTACCTTGATGACATCGAGGTCAGCTTCGACGGCTTCAAGGCGCTCAACAAGCTGAGCCTGGACATCGCGGTGGGCGAGATGCGCTGCATCATCGGCCCCAACGGCGCGGGCAAGACCACGATGATGGACGTCATCACCGGCAAGACCCGACCGGACAGCGGCTCGGCCTTCTTCGGCTCGACCATCGACCTGCTGAAAAAGCGCGAGAACGAGATCGCCCAGATCGGCATCGGCCGCAAGTTCCAGAAACCCACGGTGTTCGAGCAGCTCAGCGTGTTCGAGAACCTGGAGCTGGCGCTCAAGGCCGACCGGCGCGCGCGCGCTTCGGTGTTCTTCAAGCTCAGCGGCGAGCAGCTCGATCGCATCGGCGCCATGCTGCAGCTCATCCACTTGAAGGACCAGGCTCAGCGCACGGCTGGGCTGCTGTCGCACGGCCAGAAGCAATGGTTGGAAATCGGCATGCTGCTGATGCAGGACCCCAAGCTGCTGCTGCTGGATGAGCCCGTGGCCGGCATGACCGACGAAGAGACCGAGCGCACCGCCGAGCTGTTCCTGTCGCTCGAAGGCGCGCACTCACTGGTGGTGGTCGAGCACGACATGAAGTTCATCCACGAACTCACCACCCAGGGCCCCACGGCCGGCAAGAAGAAGGTCACCGTGCTGCACGAAGGCTCGGTGCTGGCCGAAGGCACGCTGGCCGATGTGCAGGCCAATGACAAGGTCGTCGAGGTTTACCTCGGTCGCTGACGCAGGGTTTCAAGAAAGAACAACATGCTGAAGGTTGAAAGCGTCAATCAGTACTACGGCGGCTCGCACATCCTGCGCGGCCTGAGCTTCGAGGCCAAAATCGGCGAGGTCACGGTCGTGCTCGGTCGCAACGGCGTGGGCAAGACCACGCTGCTCAAGAGCCTCATGGGCCTGGTGCCCATCAAGAGCGGCGACATCCAGCTCGACGGTCGATCCATCGATGGCACCAAGCCCTACGAGCGTGTGCGCCTGGGCGTGGGCTACGTGCCCCAAGGCCGCGAGATTTTTGGCCGCCTCACCGTGGCGGAGAACCTGCAGATGGGCCTGGCCAGCAAGCCCGGCAGCACGCCGCTGCCCGAGCAGCTCTTCGAGCTCTTTCCGGTGCTCAAGCAGATGCTGCACCGCCGGGGTGGCGACCTCTCGGGTGGTCAGCAGCAGCAGCTCGCGATCGCCCGCGCCCTGGCCGCCGGCCCCAAGATCCTGATCCTGGACGAGCCCACCGAGGGCATCCAGCCCAGCATCATCAAGGACATCGGTCGCGCCATTCGCAAGCTGGCCGACGAGGGCCTGAACGGCCAGAAGATGGCCGTGGTGCTGGTCGAGCAGTTCTACGATTTCGCCGCCGAGCTGGCCGATCAGTACCTGGTGATGGAGCGAGGCGAGATCATCCGCCGGGGGCGCGGCGCCGACATGGAAGCCGACGGCGTGCGCCAGCTGATGTCGATCTGAAGCGGGGCGCGCGGTAGACTCGCGGCTCCCTTTTTTCTGCTTCCGCCTCCTGAAAGGACTCGCCATGCCCGTCGTCACCACCACCTCCGGCCTCCAGTACGAAGACGTCGTCGAGGGCTCCGGCGAGGTCGCCAAGGCTGGCGCCTACGTCACCGTTCACTACACCGGCTGGCTGTACGAAAACGGCGTCAAGGGTGCCAAGTTCGACTCCAGCAAGGATCGCCGCGACCCCTTCGAGTTCCCGCTGGCGGCTGGCCACGTCATCCGCGGCTGGGACGAAGGCGTGCAAGGCATGAAGGTCGGTGGCACCCGCATCCTGGTGATCCCGCCCGCGCTGGGCTACGGTGCCCGCGGCGCTGGCGGCGTGATCCCCCCCAACGCCACCCTGATGTTCGAAGTCGAGCTGCTGGGCGTCTGATCGATGTTCGCGCCTTCTCAGGAGCAGGTCCGGCGCTTCTTTTGCGAGACCTGGGCCAAGCACCAGGCCGGCCAGCCCCTGACGCCCCTGGAAGCCCAGGCGGCCGACTGGATCGTGCAGCACCCCGAGTACCACGCCGACCTGTCGGACGTGGAGGCGGCGGTGGCGGCCGTTTTCGAGGTGGAGGAGGGGCGCACCAACCCCTTCTTGCACCTGTCCATGCACCTGTCGATCACCGAGCAGGTCAGCATCGACCAGCCCCGGGGCATCCGGGCTGCGGTGGAGTTGCTGGCCAATCGGCGCCAGTCGCTGCACGAGGCGCACCACGAGGTGATGGAGTCCCTGGGCGAGATGGTCTGGGAGTCTCAACGGTTTGGCAAACCGTTTGACGGCGAACGCTACATCGACCACATCCGTCAGCGCGCGACGCGTTGACCGGTGGCAGCCCTTCACGCGAGGGGTTGCTGCCCCCCCTGCGGCATGGGGGACCCACATAAACTGTGAACTTGTACCGGTCTTTTCCAACGGACTTGCCCATGCCCATCCTTGCCATGTCTTCCGGCACCGTCACCGCCATCTGGGGTGCTGCCTTCCTCCGCATGCCCAACGGGCAGCTCAAGCCTCTGAAGGTGGGCGACAAGGTCCTGGGTGGTCAACAGGTGATCACCGAAGACGATGGCCTGGTGCAGATCTCGCCTGACCGCGAAGCCACGCCGCTTGCGCGGGCCACTGCCGAAACCGAACGCGTCATCGCCGACCTGGCCCAGCCCGATCCGCTTGAAGCGCCTGCAGCCGGCTTGCAGGGAGGGCCAGGTGCAAGCCTGTCAGACGGCCTGCGCGTCGAGCGAATCAGCGAGGCCGTCACGCCGCTGTCGTTCACCTACGGAACCGAGCGCGTGCTGCCTCCGCCCATCTTCGCGGTGACCGCGCCTGACGACGCTGGCGTCGGCACGCAGCCCGCTGATCCGGTCAACCCGGCTCCGCCGCCCCCTGCGCCGCTGCCAACCCTGTCGATCGACGACGTCCGCGTCAACGAGGGCGCTGGCAACGCCACCTTCACCATCACCTTGAGCGAGCCCAGCACCGAGCCCGTGACCGTCGGCTACGTGACACAGGCCGCTCCGTCGTCGGTCGGGGCTCAGGCCGATGCGGGGCAGGACTACGTCCCCACGCTCACCGCCGGCACCGTCACCATCCCCGCAGGCCAAACCTCGGTGCAGGTGCACATCCCCATCGCGGATGACGACATCTACGAGGGCGACGAGGTGTTCCAGGTGCTCCTGAGCGATGCCGTCAACGCCGACATCGACCGGGGCGTGGGGCTGGGCACGATCGCCGACGACGGCACAGGCACTTTTGCCGGCTCGCCGAACCAGCCGCTGCCCGATGACGACCGTCCCGTGGTCAGCGTGCTGGGCGGACCGACCGTGACCGAAGGTCAGCCCAGCGTCTTCACGGTGCAACTCAGCCATGCCAGTGCGACCCAATCGGTGGTGTTGAAGCTCGAGCCCCAAGCCGGTGTGGACGCGCCAGGCACCAGCGCGGTCGAGTCGGGCGCCACCCCCGGGGCCGACACGGCCGGGCCTTTGGAATACTGGAATGGCGTCACTCAGCAGTGGCTGCCGCTGACCGACGGTTTGCTGACCTTTGCGCCGGGCCAAACCGCCATCCAGGTGCGCGTGCCCACGGTCAATGACTCGCCCGCCGAAGGCGCTGAAACCCTGTCCTTGCAAGCATCGGTGGTCTCTGGTGTGACCGCCAACACCTCGGCATCGGCTCAGAACACCTTGCTCGACAACGACTTTGAAGCGCGCGTCTTCGAGTCCGGTCTGGCGGGGCGAACCGACCCGGCACCGGCGCGTGTCTCAGGCAGCCTGTCCTTGCTCGACGACGCCGGCCTGCCCACCGAAGCCCGCCTGATTGCCCCAACCGAGCAGGTCCTGGCCACGATCAACCAGCAGCCGCTGGTCTGGAAAGAGGCCGCCCCCAACACCTTGACGGCCTATGCCGGCTCGGCGCCGAACGCGCCCGTGGTGGCCATCGCCCGCCTGGGCTCGGATGGCGCTTACTCGTTCGAGCTGCAGTCGGCCATCTTCCACCCGGTCACGCGCAACGAGATCGACCTGGTCTTCGGGCTGCAACCAGCCTCAGGCACGGGTGGCCAGGCCTCCAGCCTGACGATCCACGTCGTGGACGATCAGCCGCGCCTGTCCGGGGCTTTCTCCACCCAGGCATCCATCCAGGACACCAATCTGCTGTTGGTGATCGACACCTCGTCCAGCATGGCAACGGCCAGTGGCGTGGATGGGCTCAGCCGATTGCAAGCCTCGGTGCGCGCTGCCGAGCAACTCCTCGACAGCCACGACGACGTTGGCAGCGTGGCCGTTCGCCTGGTCACATTCGGTGCCCAAGCCCAGGCTGCTGGTGATGCCTGGATGACGGTGGCGCAAGCGCGCCAGGCCCTGGCTGCCTTGCAAGCTGCGGCCACCGACGACGCTCGTCATGACCTGGCCTTGCAAGCCGCCCAATCGGCCTTTGCATCGCCCGGTCGCATCGATGGCGCCCAGAACGTTGCCTATGTGCTGTCCGACAGCTCTCCTTCGGCGCAGGTTGCCCAGTCGCTCGGTCAGCTCGTTCCTGACTGGGTCAGCTTCCTCAAGCAGAACCACGTTCGCAGCGAGGTCGTGGGTCTGGTGCCGAACGTGCAGGGCTCCCTGGATGGCCTGGCCTACGACGGCATCGCGCGTTCCGACCTGGACGCCAGCCTGGCCAACACCTTCGCGCAGTTGCCCGGTTTGCTGACGGGCCTGGCGCCAGATGCCATCGGTGGCAACCTCGTGCGCGATGCAGGCCGCGGTGTGGCAGGCGGTGCCGACGGTGTGCCTCACCTGGACAGCGTCACCATCGATGGTCAGACCTACCTTTACCAGGCAGGGCAGACCGATTTGACCGTGACCACCAAGGCGGGCGGGGTTTTCCACATCGACCTGATCACCTCCGACTTCACCTACGTGCCATCGGGGGCAACGCCTGCGGAAACCATCGCCTTCAGCGTCACCGACCGCGATGGTGATGTGGCCTCCTCCAGCCTGACCTTGCGTGTGGACCAGGCGCGCACCCAGGTGGGCACGGAACGCGGGGACGTGCTGTCCGTGGTGACCGGGGCTGGCACCTTGCTGGGTGGTGCTGGCGACGACTCTCTGACGGGCGGCTCGGGCAACGATGCGCTGTACGGCCACGAAGGCAACGACAGCCTCGTGGGTGGCGCTGGTTCCGATTGGTTGGTGGGTGGAGCCGGCAACGACCGACTGACCGGTGGCGCGGGCAGCGACGTGTTTGCCTGGCGCCTGGCGGACAAAGGCGATGGCTCGGGCGCCATCGACACCATCACCGACTTCAGCACGCGGCAGCTGTCCAGCGGCGGTGACGTGCTCGACCTGCGTGACCTGCTGCAAGGCGAGAACCTGATCAACGTCAGTGGCAACATCGCCGACTACCTGCGGGTGGAGTCCTTCGGCAGTGGTGCGTCGACCGGCACACGCATCGACATCAGCAGCCAGGGCGGCTTTGCCACGGGCACGGCCCACATCGACCAGCAAATCGTCCTGGAAAAGGCCAACTTGCTCGGCTTGAGCTCGGCTGGCGCCTCCCAGCAACAGGTCATCCTTGACCTGATTGCCCAGGGGCGCTTGTTGGTGGACGTGACCTGAGGGGGGGGGGGGGCTGCGCTGGCTCAGCGCCAGCGCGACTGCGGCACGGTCCGCAGGTCGCCAGGCAGGGTGGCGATGTAGCTTGCCAGCTGCTTGAGCTCTGCCGGGGTGAACATGCGCGCCTGCGTGGCCATGATCGCGTTGCCACGGCCGACGGCGGCATTGCCCTCGACCTGGTAGGCCTTCAGCGACACATAGAGGTAGTCGGCATGCTGGCCGGCCACCTTGGGGTAGCTGCCGTCGATGGGCTTGTTCATGCCTTCGCCATGGCAGCTCAGGCAGGCGCCTTTGGTCAGCAAGGCCTGGACCTGTGCCGACGGGGCGGGCGCTGCTTTGGCCGCAGGCGCTGGCACGCCCTTGCCGTTTGCTTCGTAGAAGGCGGCCAGGTCGGCGATGTCCTGGTCACTCAGGCTGGCAGCGATGCCGCGCATCGAGGGGTGCTTGCGCTCACCTTGGCGATAAGCGGTCAGGGCGGCCGCGATGTACTTGGCGTTTTGCCCCGAAATCATCGGCACCTTGTGCACCTCGGGGAAGCTGGCTTGGTAGCCCGGGATGCCGTGGCAGCCGATGCACATGGCGACTTTCTGGCGGGCGTTGTCGGGGTTGCCGACGACGTCCTGGGCGAGGGCGTGGCCCCCTGCTGCTGCGATCAGGCCGGCGGTGACCAGCGAACGGATCGGGTGGGAAAGTGTTTTCATGGGGCTGTCAGGAGAGAATGACGGGCGGGGAAACACACGGGTGACCAAACCATTATTGGGGCCCGCCCTATACTCGAACACAGTAACAACCCGGTTGAGTCAGCGCATGAAATTCCAAGGTACCGATCAATACGTCGCCACCGAAGACCTGAAACTGGCGGTCAACGCGGCGCTCAAGCTCCAGCGCCCCCTGCTGGTCAAGGGCGAGCCCGGCACGGGCAAGACGATGTTGGCCGAGCAGGTGTCCGAGGCGCTGGGCATGCCGCTGTTGCAATGGCACATCAAATCGACCACGAAGGCCCAGCAAGGGTTGTACGAGTACGACGCGGTGTCCCGTTTGCGCGACAGCCAACTCGGTGACGAGAAGGTCAAGGACATCCACAACTACATCGTCAAGGGCGTGTTGTGGCAGGCCTTCGACGCCGACCAGCCGGTTGCCCTGCTGATCGACGAGATCGACAAGGCCGACATCGAGTTCCCGAACGACCTGCTACGCGAAATCGACCGCATGGAGTTCTACGTCTACGAGACGCGCCAGCTGGTCAAGGCCAAGCACCGCCCGCTGGTGATCATCACCTCCAACAACGAAAAAGACCTGCCGGACGCCTTCCTGCGCCGCTGCTTCTTCCACTACATCCGATTCCCGGATGCGACCACGATGAAGCAGATCGTGGAAGTGCACTTCCCCAACATCCGCCAGGACCTGCTGTCGGCCGCCATGCGCCACTTCTACGAAGTGCGCAACCTGCCGGGCCTCAAGAAGAAGCCCAGCACCTCCGAGCTGATCGACTGGCTCAAGCTGCTGGTGGCCGAAGACATCCCGCTCGAGGCCCTGCAAAGCGCCGATGAGAAGGTGAGCGTGCCGCCGCTGGTTGGCGCGTTGCTCAAGAATGAACAGGACCTCAGCTTGTTCGAACGCCTGGTCAACATGGCGCGTCACAACCGATGAACGCCTGACGCCTTGACGCCCGAGCCGGCCCTGGAGGCCGGCTTTTTGTTGTCAGGCCGCCTTGCAGGTGGGCGCTGCGACCACGCGGTTGCGCCCCTCGGTCTTGGCCCGGTAGAGCGCATCGTCAGCGCGCTTGAGCAGCGCGTGCAGCGGCTCGTCCGGGTCTTGTGCCGTGGCCAGGCCGGTGCTGATGGTCACGCAGATCTGCTCGTCCTGCCAGGGGATGTCGGTGCGGTGCACGGCGCTGCGCAGGCGCTCGGCCGCCTGCAGGGCTCCCTCGTGGTCGGTGTGCGGCAGCAGCACGCAGAACTCCTCGCCGCCGTAGCGTGCCACGCGGTCGACCTCTCGGGCGTGGTCCTTGAGGATGGCGGCCACCGCACGCAGCACTTCGTCGCCGGCGGCGTGGCCCAGGTTGTCGTTGATGCGCTTGAAGTGGTCGATGTCCACCAGCATCACCGAATACACCTCGCCGAAGCGCTGCAGGCGCTGCGCTTCCTTGTCCAGGCTGTTTTCGATGGCGCGGCGGTTGAGCAGGCCCGTCAGGCTGTCATGTTGCGACAGGTGCTGCAGTCGGTAAACCAGGCGCATCACCACGATGTAGCCCAGCACGAAGCTCACGGCAATCGTCAGGCCCGAGGCCGTGATGGCCAGCCAGGTCTGGGTCGTGGCCGGGGAGGGCATCCACGCGGGCAAAAAACGCATGCCCAGGGCACCGATGGCGATGCCCACGCAAAAGAAAGCCGTCACGCCCAGGACGATGTCGGCGGCCAAGGCGGTGCCTGGACGGAACTCGCGTGCCAGCACCGTGTGGGTGTCGCTGGCGGCCTTGATCATGATGACGGCCGCCACCAGGCTGGACGAAACGATGCCGGTGGTGAGCAGGCCGCTGGGCAGCCAGACCAGCAGGTTCAGCACAGAGGGGATGAGCACCACCATCACCTGTTTGACGAGGGCCTGGGGCTGACGAAAGAAAGATTGCAGGCCTCGCCTGGTCGACATCGCCGAGATCAGCATCAGGCAGCAGGACAGCATCAGGCAGGCCTGTCTGGGCAGCCCGGTGTCGAACAGCAGCAGCACCAGGGCCAGGCCGCCGGTGAGGTTGGCGCGCATCCAGTCGGACGCGGCTTTGCGCGACAGGCCCATCCAAGTGCCCGCGATGAACCACATCGAGGTGGTGAAGGCGAACGTCAGCAGGACGTAGGCCAACAGCAGGTGTCGCAATTCCATGTCGGGCCAGACAACTCAGGAGTCCCCGAAAGCATCGCACCCATCCAGCCCCGATGTGGCGACGACGCCGATCAGGGGCCAAAATAGCGCGAGATTCCCAGGACTGCCTATGCTCATTGACTTCTTCTTCGCGTTGCGTGCGGCACGCTTGCCGGTCACGATCCCGGAGTACCTCACGCTGCTGGAAGCCATCAAGCAGGACGTGATCGAACCCTCGGTGGATGAGTTCTACCACCTGGCCCGCACCACCTTGGTCAAGAACGAGGCGCATTTCGACAAATTCGACCGGGCTTTCTCCACTTATTTCAGGGGGGTGGTCGATGCCGTCGACTTCGGTAAGGATATTCCCTTGGAGTGGCTGCGCAAGCACTTCGAGCGCGAACTCACACCCGAAGACCGCGCCAAGATCGAGGCCATGGGCTGGGACAAGCTCATGGATCGCATCCAGGAGCTGCTCAAGGAGCAGAAGGAGCGCCACGAGGGTGGCAACAAGTGGATCGGCACCGGCGGCACCTCGCCCTTCGGCGCCCATGGCTACAACCCCGAAGGCATCCGCATCGGGCAGGACAAGTCCCGCCACCGCAAGGCCGTCAAGGTCTGGGACCAGCGTGAGTTCAAGGACTACGACGACACCATCGAGCTCGACACGCGCAGCATCAAGGTGGCGTTGCGCCGCCTGCGCAAGTTCGCGCGCCAGGGCGCGGCCGAGGTGCTCGACCTCGACGACACCATCCACAGCACGGCGGCCAACGCCGGCATGCTCGACATCAAGCTGGTGCCCGAGCGGCACAACGCGGTCAAGGTGCTGCTGCTGATGGACGTGGGGGGGTCGATGGACGACCACATCCATCGGGTGGAAGAGATGTTCTCGGCCGCCAAAAGCGAGTTCAAGCACCTGGAGTTCTATTACTTCCACAACTGCGTCTACGACTTCATGTGGAAGAACAACCACCGGCGCTTCACCGAGAAGATCCCGACCTGGGACATCATCCGCAAGTACAACAAGGACTATAAGCTGATCTTCGTGGGTGACGCGACCATGAGCCCCTACGAGATCCTGCAGGCGCACGGCAGCGTCGAGTACAACAACGAAGAGGCCGGGGCAGAGTGGATCGGGCGCCTGACGCATGCCTTCCCGCAGCACGTGTGGATCAACCCGGAGCAGCCGGGCGTGTGGGAGTACCGCCAGAGCGTGTCGATCATGCGCCAGCTCATGGGCGGGCGCATGTTCCCGATGAGCCTGCAAGGGCTCGAGAGCGCGATGCGTCTGCTGAGCAAGTGATGGTGCGTTGGGCTGGTGTGTTCATCGCCGGGCTGCTGGGCTCGGTGGCTTGGCTGTCGGGCGCTGCTGCCTGGGCGCAGGCGACGGGCGAGGTTTCGGCACCTGCCGTGTCGGGTGCTGCCAGCGCGTCCGATGCCGGTCCTGCCGCCGGTGCGCCAGTCCGGCGTGCGCCCAGGCCGGTCGATTGGCAGTTGACGGTGCAGGCCCCTTCGCCGCTCGATGACCTGCTGTTGGAGAACCTTGACCTGGCGCGTTACCAGCGGGAGGCGGAGCAGGCGCAAGACGACGCAACGGCCTCACAAGGCGGCGACGAGCCGGCGCCCTCGGCCTTGCGCATCACCCGTGGCGAGTTGCGCCGACTGTTGGCCGAGGTGCCGGCCCAGGCCCGAGCCCTGCTGGAAGCCGAGGGCTACTTCACCGCACAGGTGCGCATCAAAGTGGAAGATGCCGCGGCCGATGGCAACGGTGCGGCCACGCCTGCGACCGCATCGGGATCCACATCCGCATCGCCGGTGCAGGGACAGACCCAGGACGCGCAGGCCTCGCCAGTGCTCGTTCAGGTTGTGGTCGAGCCCGGGCCCCGCACGGTGATCAGCCGTGTGCAGTTCGTTTACGAAGGCCAGCTCGACACGCGCTTGTCGGCTGAAGACGCCGAGGCCAAGTCGCTCACCGAAGACATCGCCGACAACTGGGCGCTGCCGCAGGACGAGCCCTTTCGCCAGTCCGACTGGACCACGGCCAAGAACGCTGCCCTGGCTCGTTTGCGTGCCGACACCTACCCGATGGCCAGCTGGAGCGGCACATCGGCCACGGTGGATGCGCAGGCGCACACGGCCAGCCTGTTCCTGGTGGCCGATTCCGGGCCTGCCTTCGCGTTTGGCGACGTGCGCATCGAAGGACTGGAGCGACAGCCGCCCTCTGCGGTGCTCAACCTGGCGCCGTTTCGGGCTGGGCAGCCGTATCGCGAGCGGCAGGTGCTGGACTGGCAGGAGCGCCTGCAAAAGGTCAACCTGTTCGAGAGCGTGTACGTCTCTCCGGTCCTGGATGTGAACCACCCCGAGGCCACGCCGCTGATCGTGCAGGTGCGCGAGGCGCCCATTCAGGAGGCTTCCGTGGGCGTTGGCGCGAGCAGCGACAACGGACCTCGCGTGTCGTTCGAGCACCTGCACCGCAACCCCTTCGGGCAGGACTGGCAGGTGCGCACCAAGGTGCAGCTGGGCCTGCGCGTGTCGGACGGCCTGGTCGACCTGCTCTCGCACCCATGGCCTGGCCGCAAGCGTGGCCTGGCCTCCGCGCAGGTCTCCAGCATCGAGGACAACGACAACGCCATCACGCGAACGCAGCGCCTCAAGGTGGGCCGCTTGCGTGAAGGCGAACGGCTGGAGCGCACCGACTACGTGGAAGCCTTGCGCACCTCGGTGCGTTCGGCCGCTGACCTGCTGGTGGCCGACGCGACCGCGCTGAGCTTCACGTCCCAGTGGATCTTTCGCGACGTGGACAGCCAGGTTCTGCCGACCCGGGGCACGACCACGATGGTGGCGCTCACCGGCGGGCGCTCGATCTCTGCGCTCGACGAAAGCGGCTACTTTGGCCGGGTGCATGGGCGATTCACGGCCTACGTGCCCCTGCCGGCCTCGTGGCAGCTGCAGTTTCGCGCCGAGGGCGGCCAGGTGCTGGCGCGTGACAACGTCAGCGTGCCCGATGCCTTGCTGTTTCGCGCGGGCGGTGACGACTCCATCCGTGGTTATGCCTTTCGCTCCATTGGCGTCGAGCGAGATGGCGTGACCACCGGTGGTCGCGTGCTGGGCACGGGCAGCATCGAGCTGTCGCACCCCTTGTGGCCGGGCGTGCCGAACTTGTTAGGCGCGGTGTTCATGGACGTGGGCGACTCGGCCGAACGCATCGATCAATGGGCGCTCAAGCGGGGGCACGGCGTGGGCATCCGCTGGCGCAGCCCGGTGGGACCGTTTCGCATCGACATCGCGCGCGGGGTGTCCACCGATGAGTGGCGCTTGCACTTCAGCGTCGGGGTCAGCCTGTGAGTGACGTGCACCCGGACCCCGATCGCCCTGCCGGTGGTGGCCCAGTTGATGGGCCTGGGGATGGTCCAGGCATGGAGAAGGGCGTGGCCCCGAGCCTTTGGCGCTGGCTGCGTTTGCTCTTGTCTTTCACCTGGCGCCTGACCTGGGCACCGCTGTCGCTGCTGCTACTGGGGCTGCTTTCGCTGGGCGCTTTGTGGGCGCTGCTGCACGACGAGTGGCTGACCGAGCAGGTGGTGTCGCACTTGCCTGGCGTGACGGTGGTGGCACCGCGTGGGGCCTTGCTCGGTGACTTCGAGGCCGCGCGCCTGGAGGTGAGTTTGCCGCGCGAGGGGCGCCTGGTCTGGCAGCAGCCTGCCTGGCAGGGCCTGCGCCTGGTGGTGGACCGCAGTGCGCCATGGTGGCTGGGCGTGCAGGTGGACCGCCTGAGCGGGCGCCGCATTGACCTGAAGTGGGTGCCCGATCCGCAGGCGCAGCCCAGTCCGCCTCCGACCGACCTGAGCCTGCCGTTGAGCCTGACGATTGGCCGGCTTGAAATCGCCGAGCTCCATGGATTGACCGGGGGGCAGCCCCTGCGGGGCCTGGACGCAGAGTTGCGCCTGGGGGCCATGCGCCATGCGGTGCGCCTGCGCAGCCTGAGCTGGACCGATTGGCGCCTGTCTGGTGAGCTGGGGTTGGGCGGGACCGGGGCGATGCCGCTGGAGGCCGATTTGCAGGCCGAGGGCCGGCGTGAGGCATCCTCGTCGGGTGACGGCCTGCTGGCGGGCGCCGGCTTGGTGAAGCTGCGAGCGCAGGGGCCGCTCAAGGATTTTGGTTTGCAGCTGGACGTGCGCTGGCAACCCGAGCGCGGATCGGCGCAGTCTGTGCGTGCCGACGTGGGCGTGCAGCCCTTTGCGTCCTGGCCGGTTTCCAGGGGGCGCCTGGACATCGAAGCGCTGGACCTGGCGGCGTTGTGGCCTGGGCTGCCCCGTTCGGAGATCCGTGGGCGAGTGGGGTTCGAAGATCTGGCCGCGCGCGACCTGGTCGCCAAGGTGGACCTGGGCAACGGCCTGGCAGGAGCCTGGGACCAGGGGCGCTTGCCCTGGTTGGCGATGAAAGGTCAGCTCTCGATCGATCGCAAGTTGGTCGCGCAAGCCGGTGCCGACACCTGGCGAGAGGTGCGCACCGACCTGGTGGTGAGCTTGCCGGGGCGCACAGCTCAGCAACCTGCCCGGCTGTTGTTCATCGGGCCCTTGATGGGGCGCGCGCCGCTGGTCGTTGGCGTGCAGGACCTGGCGCCCCGGGCCCTGCTGGGCAGCCTGCCTGACCTGGCCTTGGCTGGCGAGTTGCGCTGGAGGCCTGATGCGGCTGCCGCCGGCCTGTCTGGGGCGCTGGACCTGCGCCTGGATGGCACGGTTCACGAGGTGGCTGGCCGCTCTCTCAAGACCCCGGTCAGCATCAGCCTGGGCAGCCAGCTCTCACCCCAGCGGTGGGCGATCAAGGCGCTGCAGCTGGCTTCCGGCGAGGCGCGGGCCCAGCTCGACGACGTGAGCTTGCGCTGGGGTTTGGCTGCCGAGCAGGGCGGATGGGCGGCGATGGGGCGCGTGCGCCTGGATCGGTTCGACCCACGCGCCTGGTTGCCATGGCCGACGGCACTGCAGGGTGAGACCCACCTGTCGGGACAGGGGCAATTCGAGGTTGACGGCAAGCTCGCAGGTGCGATGGCGTGGACTTTGTCGCCCAGCAGCCTGGCGGGCGTGCCCCTGTCTGGACGAGCCAATTGGTCTGCGCCTCGGTCTGCCCAAGGCATGACGCTGGACGCGCAGGCCACGCTGGGCGGCAACCGCCTGTCGCTCAAGGGCCAGGCCCCCCGTGGCTTGCTCAATGGGCAGCGGGTTGGCTCGGCGGGGCGTTGGGAGCTGGACGTTCAGGCGCCTGACATCGCGTCCTTGTCCCCGTGGGCGGGAGCCATGGGCGCCGAGCGCATGCGTGGCCGCCTGAGCCTGACCGCCCAGGGCGCATGGCCCTTGCAGGCGCTGACATACCGTGTCAGCGGGCAGGACATCGCCGCCACCCGAGCAGACAGAGCGATCTGGCAGCTGGCCTCGGTCGATGGGCAAGGTGAGCTCGACCTCAGCCGGGCAGACGGGAGGATGTCCGCGAAGTGGTCGCTGCAGGACGCCCGCCTGAGCAGCTGGCGCCTGGCTCGCCTGGCGCTGAGCGTGGACGGCAGCGCGGCATCGCACCGCATTCGGCTCGATGGCGAGGGTGCCCCGGTGCGCGAGGGCGAGGTGGACACCCAGCGCGCGGTGCGCCTGGCCGTGGGCGTGTCCGGCAATTGGCGCAGCGCTGCCGCCGAGCGAGCCTGGCAGGCGCGCCTGAGCGAGGCCCAGTTGACATGGGATCAGCCGCGCGGCCGACCCGCCTTGTTCCGACTGGAGCCCACCGACCTGGGTTGGCGCGTCAACGACCGGCAATCGGAGTGGCTGGTGGCCGCCACCCGCCTGCAGGTCATGGGACTCAATGGGCAACTCGATCGCCTCGTCTGGCGCACACCTGGCGGGCAACCCGGGGCTGAGGCCATGCGCGAGGTCTCACTGGTGCTGCCGCCATTCCCGCTGGCGCCCTGGCTGGCGCTGTGGCAGCCAGAAGAAGGCTGGACGGGAGACCTGGTCTCAGGTGGTGAGTTCAAGCTGGTGCAACGGGGGACGCAGCCTTGGGAGGTGGACGCGCTGATCTCAAGGCGCTCCGGCGACCTGAGCTTTTCCGAGCCTGGCATCGAGGGTGGACGGCCTCAGCGCCTGGGCCTGCGCGAGGCCCGTGTGAGCCTGCGCGCTCGCCAGGGCGTCTGGGTGGCCGAACAACGCATCGACGGGCGGGTGCTGGGTTTGCTGACCGGCAGGCAGGTCGTGCAGCCCTTGCGGGCCGACGCCTGGCCTGATCCGACCTCTTCGCTGGGCGGCGAGGTCAAGCTGGACGTGTCCAACCTGCGGGCCCTGGCCACCTGGGTGCCCGCCGGCTGGCGACTGGGGGGGCGGGCCCTGGTGCAGGCCAGCCTGGGGGGCACCTTGGGCGCGCCGCAGTTCACCGGGCGCATCGAAGGATCAGGGCTGAGTGCGTCGCAGGCCTTGTTGGGCATCAGCTTGCACGACGGCCAACTGAACATGGCGCTCGATGGCGAGCGCATCCGCCTGACGCGGCTGGATGCGACGGGTGGCCCCCAAGGTGGGCGCATCGGGCTCGAAGGGGAGCTGCGGCTCGACAGCCCCTTGTCCGGGCGCCTGGCGTTGACGATGGATCGCTTTGCCGCTTTGCAGCGCATCGACCGCCGGGTGGTGGTCAGCGGCCGCGCAGAGACGACCCTGTCCGACTGGAACATGGTGGTCAAGGGGCAGTTCGGGGTCGATGAGGGCTTCATCGACATCAGCCGGGGCAGCGCGGCGACGATTGGCGACGACGTCAACGTCATCAACAGACCGGGTGACGCCGACAAGCCCAAGAGCGTGGCCACATCGGGTGGTGCCCAGGGCAAACAACTGACGCTGGACACCGACCTGGCCGTTGGCATGGGTGATCGGCTCAGCCTGAAGGGGCATGGCCTGACCGGGCTGCTCAAGGGGCAGTTGCGGATCACGACGCCGCGCAACAAACCGGCTGTCCATGGGGCCATCAGGCTGGAGCAGGCCAAGTTCGCGGCTTACGGCCAGAAGCTCGACATCGAGCGCAGCGCGATCACCTTCAACGGCCTGATCGAGAACCCGCGCCTGGACATCCTGGCCATGCGGCCTCAGACCCCGACCGCCCAGGACAGTGACGTCAAGGTGGGCGTGCGCATCACCGGCACGGCGCAGGACCCGCGCATCCGCCTGTACTCCGAGCCGACCCTGTCCGAGACGGAGCAGCTCTCTTGGCTGGTGCTGGGGCGCGCGCCAACCGGCCTGGGCGGCGCCGACATCGGGCTGCTGCAGACGGCGGCAGTGGCCTTGCTCTCAGGTGATGACGGGCCGGGCGTGACCGACCGCGTGATCGGTCTGCTGGGCCTGGACACGCTGTCGGTGAGCCAGAGCGACGGGGCCGTGCGCGACACCGTGGTCAGCGTCGGCAAGCAGATCTCGCGGCACTGGTACATGGGCTATGAGCGAAACCTCAGTGCCACGGGGGGCAACTGGCAGCTCATCTACAGCCTGGCGCAGCGCTTCAAGGTGCGTGCCCAGGCCGGTGAGGACAACGCCATCGACTTCATCTGGCAGTGGCGCTGGCGCTGACGGCCTTTGCCGCAGGTGCCTTCGCGGCAACTCGAACAAGCGTCAGTGGCCGTCGTCGCGCAGGCGCTTGTGCAACTGCCGGGTGCCCCACCAGATGGCCGCCAGCACAAAGGGCACGGTGGCGCCGGCCACCAGCTCGGGCTGGATCGGCAGGCCGGCCTGCTTGCCCGCCTTGCCTGCGTACAGGATCAGGCTGACCACGTAGTAGCTGATGGCCGCGATCGACAGGCCTTCCACGGTGCTTTGCAGGCGAAGTTGCAGCTCCTGCCCGCGGGTGAGCTTCTCCAGCAGCATCTGGTTCTGTGATTCGGTGGCGATGTCCACCCGGGTGCGCAGCAGGGCGCTGGCGCGCTCGATGCGTTGAGACAGCGAGCTCAGGCGCTGTGCCGACGCGTTCACCGTGGCCATGGCGGGCGAGACCCGCTTGAGCACGAACTCGCCCACCGATTGCGTGCCCGGGATGGGTGTTTCACGCAGCTGTTCGATGCGCTGTTGCACGAGCTGGTGATAGGCCTGGGTCGCGGTGAAGCGATACAAGTGGGTGGCCGTGGCCCGCTCGACCCGTGCGGCCAGGGCGATGAGCTGGTCGAGCAACTCCTGGTCCGAGGTGTCCTTGTTTTCCATGCGCGCGGTGATGGCCGCCAGCGTGGTCTCGGCCTCGCCCAGCATGGGCAGCAGGTCCTTGGCCACGGGCAGGCCGCGCAGGGCCATCAGGCGGTAGGTCTCCAGCTCCAGCAGCCGCTGCGAGATGCGACCCACGCGCAGCTCCGAGGTCTGCGCAGAAGCGACGACCAGCAGCCGCTCGAAGCCGCTGTCGCGCAGGCGAAAGTCGGTCATGGCACAGGCGCGCTTGATGCCCAACAGCGACGCCAGCGTGTCGTGCCCTTCAAACCAGTGGCGACCGAGTGATCGCATGGCAACCGGGTCATCGGCGTCGCCATGCACCATCGCCATCATGATGGCCGCCACCGTGCGCCCCGGGATGCTGGCCAGCCAGGCCGGGTCGACCACGAGTTGTTGCATCAGCTCCTCTTCCGTGGCGTCGCGCAGGGCGTTCTCGGGCAAGGTTTGCACGATGGAGTAGCGCGTGAACTCGGTGTGGCGCTCCCATTTCAGGGTGTGTGACGCAAAGCGCAGGCGCACGAAATGGCCGCTGAGCGCCGCCATCGGCAGGTCCGCCTGATCAGGCAGTCGGCGCAGGTGGTGCCATTCGTCCTCGCGGGTCACGCCCTCGTTGAGCACGGCCACGTAGACCACCAGCGCAGGCAGTCGGATGCGCGCGGGTGGGCGCGCATGCAGCTCGTTGTGCAGCAACTCGCGCTGGGTGTCGTCGGGGGGCAGGGCGCGCGAGGGCAGGGCAGCGGTCATCCGGGATCCTGTGGCAGGGGTCAGCGCAGCTTGCCCATCAGCCCTTCCATGTTTTCCAGGAAGGCGGTGATGCGGGCGTCGGCGTCGGGGGTGTCTGCGAGCTGCACTTGCAGGTGTTGTTCCATCTGGCAGCGCACCATGCGCAGGTAGGTGCTGTCCAGGGCCTTGCGCACAGCGGCCATCTGCATGGCGATGGCCTGGCAGTCCTCGCCTTCCTCGACCATGCGCTGGATGCCGCGCAACTGGCCTTCAGCCCGTTTGAGGCGGTTGAGGATGTCAGTGCGGTGGCGGTCGTTGTCCAAGGAATCCATGTTCACGCGGCGGAGTGGCGGACGGTCGGGTGGATGGGGGCCCCGTGGGGCAGACCGCGCAGTCTAGGGATACCGGGCGGGGTAAGCAAGCATCGTTCCCCCTTGATGTCCCTCGGACGGGCGCAGGGTTGGTGCTGGCTTGACGGGTGTCAACACGATGGCGCGTCAGCCTGGGATGAGGACGCTGCTTTGAGGCTGGGCCGGATCGTAGAAGACCTTGATGTGGGCGCCAACGGGAAAGGGCGCCAGTTCCTGCTGGACTTCTTCCTTGGTCATGTACCGCCGCCCGAACGCCTGAAGCCGATCACCGGTGTAGGACACGCCGTTGACCATGTAGGCGTAACGCACCTCGGCGACCCAGTCGTGCTTGGCGCTTTCGGGCTCGGCCGGGTTGTCGTGCATGGCGCGAGGCTGCGAGGTCAGCATGACGCCCTCGACACTTGGCCATTGCGGGCTTTGGCGCTTGACCTCCCAGGCACGCCAGGCGAAAAGGCCGGCGATCAGCACGATGGCCAGCAGCAGGATTTTTCCGAGGTCGTCGCTCATCGTTGGAGGTTTTCTGTGGGGCACACCCGTTTCAGCTTGGCCTCGATTGTGCAGCCTCGCTCAGCTCTGAGGGATGATGTGGGCTTGGCCGCTCCCTGTCGATTGCTCTGTCCCATTTCGCCACCATGTCCGACGCCCCCGCTTCACCTGCCGACCAACCCCTCGGGCACAGCCCGTTCTACGCCCACATCGCCCGCCTGCGCCACATCAAGCGCTGGGGCCTGATGCGCAACGCCGTCGAAGAGGACGTGGCCCAGCACAGCTGGGAGGTGGCGGTGCTGGCGCATGCGCTGGCTGTCATCAGCCGCGACGTGTTCCAGCAGCCGGTGGACCCGAACGCGGTGGCAGCGCGCGCGCTCTTTCACGACGCGACCGAGGCCATCACCGGTGACCTGCCGACCCCGGTCAAGTACTCACCCGCCATGCGCCACGCCACGGCCAACCTCGAAGGCGAGGTCTGCCGCGAGATGGTGGCGCTGCTGCCGCCCGTGCTGCAGCCGGCCATCGGCGAGATGATGGACCACGAGCAGTGGCCGGCCCACGAAGCCACGCTGGTCAAGACGGCCGACCGCCTGGCCGCCTGGTTCAAGTGCCGGGCCGAGTTGCGCTACGGTAACCCGGAGTACACCCAGGCGGCACAGCAGATCGAGGGCAAGCTCAACCAGCACATGACACCCGAGCTGCGCTATTTCCTGGACACCTTCGGCGCGGCCTTCGACCTCACCCTCGACTCGTTGATGCAGCAAGGCGGTTGACGTCGGTGGTGGGCCTCACCCCGCCATCATTCCGCCATCACCCGGCCATCAACCCGACGTTGCCGCCCGCAGCGGTGGTGTTGATCGTCACCGTCTGCTCGACGCAAAAGCGCGGCAGGTAGTGCGGCCCGCCCGCCTTGGGCCCCGTGCCGCTCAGGCCTTGTCCACCAAAGGGCTGCAGGCCCACCACGGCGCCCACCATGTTGCGGTTGACGTAGACGTTGCCCACTCGGGCCGCGCTGGCCAGCGCCTGCGCGCGGCTGTCGATGCGGGTCTGGATGCCCAGCGTCAGGCCGTAGCCCAGGCGGTTGACCTGCTCGATGACCGCCTGCGGATCGCCCCGCCAGCGCCAGACCTGCAGCACCGGGCCGAAAATTTCCTGCCCCACGCGCCCGGGTGAATCGACCTCGAAGGCATGTGGTGCGAGCAGTTGCGCCACCCTGGCCTCGGTGGCCTGCACGCGCCCCTGGTTGTGGTCCTGTGCGTCACCTGGGCCGGCGTCCCACAGTGGCTTGGCTTCGCGCTGCAGCCTTTCGAGCTGGGCCAGCACTCTCGCATGGGCCTCGGCATCGATCAGCGGTCCGACATCGGTGTCGATGCGGGCCGGGTCGCCCACCCGCAGTTCGCGCACGGCGCCTGAGATCATGTCCAGCACGGGCTCGGCGATGTCTTCGTGCAGGCACAGCAGGCGCAAAGCCGAGCAGCGCTGGCCGGCCGAGCGGAAGGCGCTTTGCAGCACGGCGTCGCACACCTGCTCAGGCAGGGCACTGGGGTCGACCAGCATGGCGTTGAGGCCACCGGTTTCGGCGATCAGCGGCACGATGGGGCCGTCGGACGCGGCCAGGGTGCGCTGGATGAGCTTGGCCACCTGGGTGGAGCCCGTGAAGGCCACGCCCGCGATGCCGGCTTGCGCCACCAGCGCCGCGCCCACGGTTTCACCCGGGCCGTGCAGGCCTTGCAGCACCTCGGGCGGCACACCGGCCTCATGCATCAGCCGGATGGCGGCCATGGCCACCGCGGGTGTCTGCTCGGCTGGCTTGGCCAACACGCAGTTGCCCGCCGCCAGCGCCGCCGAGACCTGCCCCAGGAAGATGGCGAGCGGGAAATTCCAGGGGCTGATGCAGACCCAGGTGCCGCGCCCGTGCAGCGTCAGCACGTTGGCCTCGCCCGTGACGCCGGGGTAGGGCGCCGGCAGGGTTTGGGGAGCCATCACGCGCTCGGCTTCCACGGCGTAATAGCGCAGGAAATCGATGGCCTCGCGCACCTCGGCGATGGCATCTGGCCAGGTTTTGCGGCCCTCCTGCACGAGCAGGGCACAGAAGGTTGGCAGGCGTTCCTGCAAGGTTTGCGCGGCGCTGCGCAGGATGCGGGCGCGTTCGCTCACGGGTCGGTCGCACCATGCCGGGAAGGCAGCTTGGGCCCGCTCGAATGCGGCGGCCACGTCTTGCGGTGACGACTCGACCACATGGGGCAAAGGCGTCGAGCGCAGCGTGGCCAGCAAGGCCTCGCGCTCCGACCGCACGTGCAGCATTGGCCCTGTGCTGTTGGGCCGTGCCGGACCGAAGATGTCGGCCGGCAAGGGCTGCCCGGGTTGCGGCGAGAGGCGCAGGGGCGAGCGCAGCAGCTCGTCGAACCCGAAGCCTGGGTCGGCCAACTGGTGCACGAACGAGCTGTTGGCGCCGTTTTCCAGCAGCCGGCGCACCAGGTAGGCCAGCAGGTCGCGGTGCGGGCCCACCGGCGCGTAGACCCGGCAGCTCAGCAGCGGCTCGCGCAGCACCTCGCGGTACAGGCCTTCGCCCATGCCGTGCAGGCGCTGCAGCTCGAAGCGGGCATCGCGCTGGCGGGCCATCTGCAGCAGCGCGGCCACCGTGCCGGCGTTGTGCGTGGCGAACTGGGGGTAGAGGGCATCGGGTGCTTCCAGCATCGCGCGGGCGCAGGCCAGGTAGGCGATGTCGGTGTGGTGCTTGTGCGTGAAGACGGGGTAGTGGGGCAGGCCTTCTTCTTGCGCGCGCTTGACCTCGGCGTCCCAGTAGGCGCCCTTGACGAGTCGGCACATCAGGCGGATGCGGTGCTGGCGTGCCAGCGCGATCACGTGCTCCACCAATTCCAGCGAGCGCGTCTGGTAGGCCTGCAGGGCCAGGCCGAAGCCTTGCCAGCCGGGGGCTTCGGCGGCGATGCGCGCCATCAGCGCGTCGGCCACGTCGAGAGACAGCTCCAGTCGGTCCACCTCTTCGGCGTCCAGCGTGAGGTTCAAGTTGGCGGCTGCCGCACGCTGGCACAGCGTCCACACGCGGGGCACCAGCTCCGCCATCACGCGATCGCGCTGGGCGTCTTCGTAGCGTGGGTGCAGCGCGCTGAGCTTGATCGACAGGCCGTCGGCCAGCATGGGTGTGTGGGCCTCGCGCTGGGCCTGGGCGATGCTGTCCAGCGCACCCTCGTAGGCTTGCAGGTAGCGCAGCGCATCGGCTTCGGTGCGCGCGCCTTCGCCCAGCATGTCGAAGCTGAAGCGCACGCCGGGGTGCAGGCGGTGCACCTGAGCGGCCTCACGCAAGGCCTGCTCGATGGTTTGGCCGAGCACGAACTGCTGGCCCAGCAGCTGCACGGCGCGCACGGCCGCGGCCACCACCGCTTTGGCGCCCAGCCGCGCGGCGATGCCCCCGGCGCCCAGGCCAGCTTTGCCAGCGTCACCGCTCGGGTGATGTGCCCCCGGCAGGAAGTGCTTGGACCAGGCCACCGCTGTGCTGGAGAGTCGGGCCATGGCCGAATCACCGTGCGCGCTGAAATCAGCCCTGCCGAGCTGGTCAGCGGTCAGGGCGATGGCGGTGTCCGCGTCGGGCACGCGCAGCAGGGCCTCGGCCAGGCGCATCAGGGCCAGGCCTTCCTGGCTGGAAATCGGGAACTCCTTGAGCAGCGATTCGAGCGCCCAGAACGGCGGTGGGTGATCTCGCACTGCCTGCACCCATGGGCGGGCCTGCCGCATGGCCTCGTCCCAGTTCAGTGCGCCCTCCAGCGACTGCAGGCGGTGCCGCACGACATCGGCTTCGGGGCGGCACGGGTGGGGCAGGCGCATGGCGGGCTCCTTCGGTGGCGGGTGCGTGGGCTGGGTGGCGAGCGGTGGCGACGTCCGTGGTGGGCTCAGCGAGGCGGCGCGCGCATCAGCGTGGTCTTGCCGAACAGGCTCTCGATCAGGTCAACTGCCAGCTCGGCGGTCTGGTTGCGCACGTCCAGCGCAGGGTTGAGCTCGACCACGTCCAGCGAGCCCAGCAGGCCGGTGTCGGCGATCATCTCCATGCAGAGCTGGGCCTCGCGGTAAGTGGGGCCACCGCGCACGGGCGTGCCCACGCCAGGGGCGATGTTGGGGTCCAGGCAGTCGACGTCCAGGCTCACGTGCAGGTGGGTGTTCTCGTCCAGGCCGAGCAGGGCCTGCTCCATGGTCTGGCGCATGCCGTGCTCATCGATGTGGCGCATGTCGAAGACCTCGATGCCTAAAGCGTGCACCAGGCGTTTTTCGCCTTCGTCCACGCTGCGGATGCCGATCTGGCGCAGCTCGCTGGCATCGAGCGCCGGCGTGTGTCCGCCCAGGCTCGTCAGGGCTTGCGGGCCGTGACCGCACAGGCAGGCCACAGGCATGCCATGCAGGTTGCCGGTGGGCGTGAGTTCGGCGGTGTTGAAGTCGGCGTGCGCATCGAGCCAGAGCACGCGCAGGCGCTTGCCCATGGCGCGGCAGTGGCGGGCCACGGCGCTGATCGAGCCGATGGCCAGGCAGTGATCGCCGCCCAGCAAGATGGGCAGCCGCCCGCTGGCCAGCTCGCCGTGCACGACCGCGTGCACGCGTTCGTTCCAGGTGGTGACCTCGCGCAGGTGCCGCCAGCCGTCGATGGCGGGCTGGCAAGGGTTGTCGGGGCCGTGCAGGTCACCCAGGTCCTGCACCTGCAGGCCGCAGCGCGCCAGGGCGTCGGCCAGGCCAGCCACCCTCAAGGCGCCTGGGCCCATGCGGGCGCCGATGCAGCTGGCGCCTATGTCGGTGGGGGCACCGATCAGGCTGACGTGTCGATGGCGCGTTGGCGTGTGGGGGCTCATGCGGCGTGCCGGGGCTTGGGCTGCTGGGCGTTTGTCGGTGTGGGCGACAGCAGGCCAAGCAGGTCCTTGGGGTTGGCGGGCGCGGGCACCAGGGACAGCGTCTGCAGGATGCCGAGTGCGTCCGCGCAGTCTCGCATGAAGCGCAGCGCGGTGAAATCTTCCAGCGCGAAGCCGACGGAGTCGAAGACGGTGACGTCCTCATCGCCGAGGCGTCCTGGTGCCTGGCCGCTGAGCACGCGCCAAAGCTCTGTGACAGGGAAATCGGCAGGCATCTGCTGGATGTCGCCCTCGACACGCGTTTGCGGCTCGTACTCGACGAAGACACGCGCGGCCTGCAGCACGCCAGCGGCCAGCTCGGTCTTGCCGGGGCAGTCGCCTCCCACGGCGTTGAGGTGCATGCCGGGGCGCAGCATGTCGGCGGTGACGATGGTGGCGCAGGCCTTGTCGGCCGTCAGCGTGGTGACGATGTCGGCGCCCTGCACGGCCTCGGCGGTGCTGGCGCAGGGCGTGACCTTCAGCGTGCCGTGGGTGTGTTCGGCGAGGTTGTGCGCCAGCTTGGCGGTGGCCGCGGGGTCGAGGTCGAACAGCCGCACCTCGCGGATGCCCAACAGGTGGTGAAAAGCCAGGCACTGGAAGTCGGCCTGCGCGCCGTTGCCGATCACGGCCATGACGTGGCTGTCTGCGCGGGCCAGCGCGCGAGCGGCCAGCACCGAGGTGGCTGCGGTGCGCAGGGCCGTGGTCAGCGTCAGTTCGGACAACAGCAGAGGCGCCCCGGTGTTGACCTCGGCGAGCACGCCAAAGGCCATCACGGTGGGCAGGTGGTGGCGGTGATTGCCCGGGTGACCGTTGACGTACTTGAAGCTGTAGTGCCGCCCGTCGGAGATGGGCATGAGCTCGATCACGCCCTCAAGCGAATGGCTGGCAACCCGCGCACAGGTGTCGAACTCGGGCCAGCGACGGAAGTCGGCGTCCAGCGCGGTGACCAGGCCACCGAGGCAGCGTCTCAGGCCCAGGGTGCGCAGGATGCGGGCCACGTCGTCCACGCCCAGGAACCGGGTGCGGGTGGTAGGGATGCTCGCAGGGTGTTTCATGGTGGCCTCCGTCTGCGTTGAGGCCAGTCTCTCACCGAGCGGCGGCAATGAAAATCGCCAGAACTGAGCAAGATGTGCCAGAAAATTGCCACTTCGGCAGTGCTTTCTGGTAAATTGATCAACCATGGACACGGTTGATCAACAGCTCATCGGCCTGCTGCGGCAGGACGCCCGCCTGACGGTGGCCACGCTGGCACAGAAGCTGGGCGTCTCGCGCGGCACCGTCACCAACCGCCTGCGCAAGCTGGAAGACGAGGGCGTGATCGTGGGTTACACGGTGCGCTTGCGCCCCGATGCCCAGCCCGAGTTGATTCGAGCCTGGATGAGCATCGCGGTGGAGGGCAACCGCGCCCGCGAGGTGATCGCCTCGCTGCTGGGCGAGCCCGGTGTGGCCAGCTTGCACGACACCAATGGCCGCTGGGACCTGCTGGCCGAGTTGCAGGTGGCGCACCTTGGCGAGCTGTCTCAGGTGCTCGAGCGCATCCGCTTGATCAAGGGCATCAGCCACACGGAAACGAGCCTGCACCTGCAGACCCATCGCGTGGCTTGAGTCGCGTTGCCCGCTGAGGCTGGAGGCGGTGCAAGGGCGCGGCGTCCAGCGCAATGGCGTGACCCGGCTCAGCGAGCGGCGGCCAGCTTGATGCGGCTGACTTCCTGCGCGAACGCCGCGCTGGTGCGCAAGGCCTGGTACTTGGCCTGGGCGGCGGCGTAGGCTTCGGGCATCAGCATCTGGATTTCAGGGTCGTGGAACTGGTCCAGGCCAGCACGTTTGGCCAGGATGGCATCGGCTTGCACCTCTTCGCGCGTCAGGGACTGGGGCGCCACGTTGGCCTGCTGAGCCAGCGCGGTCTGGCTCATCAGGGCAGCGCTCAATGCGGTCAGCAGCGTGGCGGCGATGCGGGTGGTGTTCTTCATGATCGGGCCTTTCAGTCTCGGGTTTCGGGAGGAGGCGGTTTGAAGCCGCCTTGGAAGCAAGTTTGGGTTTTCCCGTAGAATCAAGCAAATCGATTGAATGCATTTTTCTCATGAACGAAATCGATATTCGTCACGCCGACTTCCGCCGCATCGACCTGAACCTGCTGGTGGCCCTGGATGCCTTGCTGAGCGAGCGCCAGGTGGGCCGAGCGGCCGAGCGCCTGTTCATTGGCCAGCCGGCCATGAGCCACGCCCTGGCCCGCCTGCGCGAGCTCTTTGGTGACGAGTTGCTGGTGCGCACAGGCCGCCAGATGGCGCTGACCGACCTCGCCGCCCAGTTGGCGCCGCGTGTGCGCGCCTGGCTGTTGGCCGGAGCGGCCCTGGTGCTGGAGGAGCCTCCGTTCGATCCGGCGCAAGCACAAGGCCTGGTGCGCATGAGCATCCCGGATGGCCTGGAATCGCTGATCCTGCCGCCGCTGCTGGCTCGCTTGCGCGCCGAGTCACCCGGGGTGCGCCTGAAAGTTCAACTCATCGAGGTCGAACGCCTGCTTGATGCCCTGGATGCAGACGAGGTCGACATCGTGGTGGTTGGGGTGCCCTTGCCCGAGCGCAACTGGCACGAGCGCATGACCTTGCTGACGGCCACGATGCAGTGCGTGCACTCGCGTGAGCAACTCGCCATCAAAGGTCCCTTGACCCTGCAAAAGCTCGCCAAGCTGGACCACGTGGTCAGCAGTTACCGAGGTGAGGCCGCGACGGTGGTGGACGCGGCCTTCGCTGCCGAGGGCCTGCAGCGCAACGTGGTGGCGGCTGTGGCGGGCGTGGCCTCGACGGTGCGCATCCTGCGCAGCGCGCCACTGGTGTCGATTCAGGTGGTGCTCAGCGGCGTGATGGAGCTGCCGCCAGACCTGGTGGTCACGCCCCTGCACACGCGTGAGCCCTTGCGCATGTCGGTGGACATGCTCTGGCACCGTCGGCACAGCCAGCAGGGCTTGCACCGGCATTTGCGGACACTCATCGGCGAGATATCTGCCTCGCTGAGCGACCTGCGCCGCGCACCGCGAGCAAAGTGATCAATCCAGTCAGAACCCTTTGTTCATCGGGTTTGTGCTGAGATGTCCCAGCCGGGGCCACAGGCTTATCCACAGAAACTGTGGATAAGCTCATCGGCCCTTGAGCTGCGCTTCTCGCCACAGCGTGGGCGTCGTGTCCGTCCAGCGGCGAAACGAGCGATGAAAGCTCGCCACCGAGTTGAAGCCCAGGCAATGCGCCACGTGCTTGATGGGCAGTTGTTCGTCGGCGAGCAGGCTTCGGGCTTTGAGGAACTGGCACTCCTGCACCAAGGCCTGGTAGCTGGTCTGCAGGTCGGCCAGGTTGCGCCTCAGGGTGCGCTCGCTCATGTTCAGCTGGCGCGCCGTCTCGGCCATGCTCGGCTGTTGCGGCAGCGCCGACAGCAGCCATTGGCGAACCTTCTCTGCCGTGTCGATGCGGTTCATCCGGGCCGACAAGGCCTGCGCGGCCCGTTCGCGTGCGCCGGCGTAGCCCACTTGGCTGTGGCTCATCATGGGACGACCGAGCGCCGCGCGGTTGAAGATGACGCGGCAATTGCGTTGCCCGAACCGGACTTTGCTCCCCCACAACGCGGTGTAGCGCGGGGTGAGTGCGGGCTCGCATTCGTGGGGCACTTCGATGGCGGTCAGCTCATCGTCGCGCATGCCGCCAAAACGCAGCATCTGCAGGATCGACGTCACCAGGAAGTCGTGGCGGTAGCGCACGCAGCCATGCTCCTGCAGCCAGGGGTGCATCAGCACCTGCGCCTCGTCATCGCGCTCGATCAGCGTGTACTCCGGCTCTTCGAAAAGCAGGGGCGTGAAGTGTTTGACGTCCTCGAAGATGTGCCGCAGGTCAGGCGAGAACAGGGCCAGCGGCGTCATGATGCTGTATCGCATCAGCGCCAGGCTCTTGCCGGCGATCAGCCCGAAAGCGGGGTCCGCCGTTTCGGCCAGGATCACGCGGATCATGTCGGCGAAATGCTCGGCCGGCACCCATTCGCCGTCTTCGTTGAGCAAGCTGGCGGGGTCAAGCTGCCCAGCCACTGAGCCATGGCGGTCACGTTGGGTTGATTCGCTGACTCGGCTTGTGCTGTTTGCGTCGCGCGAACCGGGGCAAGGGGTTCTTCAAGGAGCAGTCTGACGGGTACCGAGCTCTGCAGAGCGCCGAACAGGTGCTGCGTGCAATCGAGCTGGCAAGTTCCGTGCAGCGGATTGCGGCCAAGATGGCCGAAGGGCAGGTTGTGGCTGCGGTGGCTACAGCCAACCAGGGCACCGCAGGTGACCCGTATACGGCATGGCCGCGCATGGCAGCGATGGCGGCAACCATGGCGGCCCTGGGCTTTGCCGTGGCAGGCTCCTTCGGGAGCTCGTCAGCGCCGTTGCCCAGCAACAAGGGGACTGGGACCGTTTTGGGCGATCCTGAGGCCGCAAGCGAAAGCATCACGCGGGCAATCGATGACCTTTCGGACATCGACACGATGACGATGCGCTACTCGGCAGCCATGGCCGCCAGCCTTCGCAACATCGAGGGCAACATCGGCGGTTTGGCGAGCCTGCTCGTGCAGTCTGGAGGGGCTGGGGCGTCGGCGGCCGGGGTCAAAACCGGGTTTGAGCGCGATCTCATCGGCAAGGGCCTGGACGCCATCAACGGCTTCACCAGTCGCGCCCTTGGGACCTTGCCGGTGGTGGGTGGGTTCCTCTCTGGTCTGAGCAATGCTGCTGGCAAACTGGTCAGCGGCCTTTTCGGCACGAAAACCTCCATCATCGGTCAGGGCCTCACCGCCAGTGCGCAAGACCTTGGGTCCATCCTCGATGGCGGGTTCATCGCCAGCTATTACTCCGACATCGAGAAAAAGAAGAAGACGCTCGGGATCACGACGAGCCGCAAGGTCAGCACGGTTTTGAGCGATGCAGACCCGTTGCTGGAGCGCCAGATCAGCACCATCTTCGGGGGCTTCGCCAATGCCCTGGTGGCCGCCTCAGGGCCTCTGGGCAAAGACCTCGATCAAGTCAGCCGGGCCATCAGAGGCTTTGTGGTTGACATTGGGCGGATCGACCTCAAGGGCCTTTCCGGCGAGCAGATCAGCGAGCGGCTGACCAACGTGTTCAGCGCGGCGGGTGACCGGCTTGCTGGGTTCGCCCTGGGGGGCTTGGAGTCCTTCCAGAAGGTGGGTGAGGGCTATCTGCAGACGGTTTTGCGCACGGCTTCCGGGGTCGAAGAGGCCACGGTGACGCTGAGGCGCTTTGGCATCGAGGCGATCAACTACACCCTGATCGCCAACAAGCAGGGCGACGTGGCAGCCGAACTCGTGCGCGACAGCCTGCTGGCCACTGAGGCCCTGGGCGGTGTGGCCGACATCCTGGCCGTGATCGATGGTGACGCAGCCGACATCGCAGACGCCTACAAGGGTTTGACCGATGCGCGGCTGAGCCTTCAGCTGCTGGGTTTCAACGCCCAGGCGATCGGCTTCGATTTGCTGCAGGGTGCCGGTGGTCTGCAGGCCTTGACCGATTCGCTGCAGGCCTTCGAGGATGGCTTCTTGACCGAAAGCGAGCAGGTCGATGCGGCAACTCAGCGCATGGCCAAGCAGTTCCAGCTGCTGGGCTTTTCGCTGCCGGGATCGGGCGACGCCTTTGCGGCGCTGGTGCGGGGCATCGACACCAGCACGGCGTCGGGGCGTGAGCTGCTGGGCAATGTTCTGCAGCTGTCGGGTGGCTTCTCTGACCTGCTCAAGGCGCTGCAGGACGTGGGCTCGGGCATCGAGTCGGAGATCGAGCGGATCCGTGGGCTGGGCGCTGGTGGCGGTTCGCTGTCGCTGGCGCAGCTGCAGGCGGACTTTGCGATCAAGACCGCGCAGGCGCGTGCAGGTGACCAGGTCGCCATCGATGCGCTGCCCAAGGCGAGCAAGGCCATGCTGGACGCCAGCCAGGCCCAGGCGTCAAGCAGCCTGGAGGTGGCCCGCCTGCAGGCGCAAACCCTGGCCAGCTTGGAAGCCACGCTCAAGGGCATCACCAACCCGGCTGACCGGCTGAAGTCCATCCAGGGCTTTGCTTCTGGCGGGGACTTTGGCGGTGGCTTGCGCCTGGTGGGCGAAAACGGCCCCGAGCTGGAGGTGACTGGACCGGCGCGCATTTTCGATGCAGCGACCACGGCTCAGATTCTGGCTGGCGCCGGCGGCAGCACTGAGGTGGCTGGGCTGCTACGCCAAGTGCTGGGATTGCTGGATCAGATCCGAACTGACCAGGTGAACGGGGACGTGACCATTGCCCGCAACACCGGGAAGGTGGCAACACTGATCGAGCGGGTGACCCGTGCTGATGCACTGCAAGTGCAGAACGTGAGCTGACATGCAGATCATCAAACCAACCATGATCACCGAGGCCATGCTGGTGTCGTCAACGCTGGCCGAGTCTGAGCACCCGGCCTGGAACGCGGCGACGGCTTACGCACTTGGCGCTCGGGTGATCTACGCCCACCAGGTGTGGGAGCGATTGGTGGGCGGGGCACCGACGCCAGGCGCGCCCAGTTCGGACACCACCAACTGGGTCTTGGTCGGGCCAACGAACCGCTGGGCCATGTTTGACCAGCGCGCGGTCACGTTCAGCACGTCAAGCGCCGACATCACCGTCGTGGTCAGGCCGGGCCTGATTCGCGGTGTTGCCCTGCTCGATGTGGCCGGATCGAGCGTGACGGTCACGCAATCGCGCAGCGGCACCGAGATCTACCGGAGCGAGATCAGCCTGAACACAGGCATCGGGGTGGTGGACGCCTATACCTACTGCTTCGGCGAGATCGTCATGAAGCGCACGGTGGTGCTGACGGACCTGCTGCCATACGGCGATTCCGACGTGACCATCACCGTCAGCGGCACCACGGCTGTGGGCGTTGGCACCTGCGTGCTGGGCAGTCTGCAAGAGCTTGGCGGCACGCGCCAGGGCATGCAGCTGGGCATCTTGGACTACTCGGTCAAACAGACCAACGACTTCGGCGTCACCACGCTGGTGCCGCGCGATTACGCGCCGCGCATCACCATTCCGATCGCGGTGAGCCGCCAGTTGATCAGCCACGTGGCCCGTCGGCTGTCCGAGATCCGCGCCACACCGGTGGTGTGGATCGGCTCGGCGCTGGATGACGCATCGGTGGTCTACGGCTTCTACAAGGACTGGTCGATCGACATGCAGTACGACCAGATTGCATTTGGCTCCATCAACATCGAAGGGATGGCCTGATGATTCGAGATCTTCCCCCATCGCCTTCGCGCGACCGGCCCAATGAGTTCAGCGCCGAGATGGATGCCTTTCTGGCGGCGCTGCCCGGTTTCGTCGACGACGCCAACGCGCTCGAGCAATCGCTGCAGTTGGTGGCCACCACGGGCACCAGCTCCACCACGCTGACAGTGGGCGTTGGCAGCAAGTCGCTCACCACCCAGCCGGGCAAGGCTTGGGCCACGGGCGCTTGGGTATACGTGTTCTCGGCAGTGTCCGTGAGTAACTACATGGTAGGGCGCGTCACGTCCTACAACGTGGAGACCGGCGCCCTCGTGGTGAACGTCTCCGCCATCGATGGCAGCGGCGCGCACTCGTCTTGGGTAATCGGCCTCGGTACTCCTGTGGCAGATGGTCACCTGGTGCCGCGCGATGGTTCGCGCCAGATGGAAGCCGAGTTGCTTCTGTATGACGATGCTGTCAACGACTTGGGGGCTGTGCCGAAGAGGCAGGCCGAGAGCATTGCCGCTACTGCTGTCGCCAGCCGCATGCAGTACAGCCTGACAGCTTCTCAGGCGACGACAAGTGGATCTGCCGTCGACTTCACGGGCATCCCGTCATGGGCCAAGCGGATCACCGTGCAGTTGCAAGATGTGAGCACCAATGGTGGCTCTCAAGTAATTGTGCAGATCGGCGGGGCGTCCGGAATTTCGGCCACTGGCTACGCCGGCGGAAACCTGTACTACCTCGGCGGCAGTTCCGGGGCTCACGAAACTCTGAGCAGTGGATTTCGGGTTTTCATCGGCGGCGTCGGAATCTTTCGGTTTGGCGCGATTGTCCTGACACGCTTGGCTGCGAACAAGTGGATTGCGACAGGTCAGGTCGCCCATGCGGCCGGTTTCGCCTGGGTTTCTGGTGTAAGAGTGCTTACTGAAACCCTCGATCGCGTGCGGTTCACCACCGTCAGCGGCACCGATACGTTTACCCAGGGTGAGGTCAGTTTGTTGATCGAGGGATAAAGCATGCGCACAGAATTCAATGTTGGAACGGGCGATTTCCGCCAGATCGACACGACCCCCTACTTGGTAGATGGAGCCCTGGTATTTGTCGACGCAGGGCAGCCGGTCCCACTTGGCGCGTCGGTTCCTCCGCCCATCGACCCGAACATCGTCCCGCAGGTCGTCACGCGCCGGCAGGCGCTTCTAGCCTTGCTGGCGGCCGGGAAGCTGGATGCAGTGGAGCAGCAGATGAGCACTGCCCCTCGAGCTGTCCGAATCGCCTGGGAATCGGCAGGCACATTTGAACGCGCCAACCCACTCATTGACGAACTGGCTCCCACGCTGGGGCTGTCTCCGGCCAACATCGATGAGCTATTCATCGCCGCATCAAGCCTTTGATGTCCTTTCACTTGGCACCAGCCCGCCACCCCGGCGGGCTTTTTCATTTGGAGGCCTGATGGCTGAACCCCAGACCAGCGTTGCGGCCGTGGTGGTCGCGCTCCTGTCACCCCTCACGGGGCCCTTCTCGGTCATCGTCTTTGCGGCCCTGGCCGGCGCCACCTGGCCGCTGGCTGCTGCTGACACGGCCACGCGCCGGCAGGGTGCTTTCCTGCTCATCCGCCTAGTGCTCACCTCAGCGGCGCTGACGGGCTTCATCGCCTTCGTGGTCGAGCAGCAGTTCGGCTTCCCGGCAAACAAGGTGCTGGCACCGGTGGCCTTCCTCATTGCCTGGCTGGGCGACTCCTGGCGAGACCCGGGTGCCCTTGTCGACAAGGGCACGGCCATGGCCAGGCAGATCAAGGGCGTCTTCACAGGAGGTGGCCAGTGATCTACGTGTACCTGAACTTCGTTCTTTCGGGCGCCCTGTGGTGGACGTGCTTTTGCCGCGTGGTGCGCACCGACACACAGACGCACATGGCGGTGCGCGCGGCGTTCTGCCTGCTGGCGGCGGTGGCCGGTGCGTGCGCCATTGCGCCCTTCGGCGTGCTCGAGCCGCTGCTGCCAGCAGCTGAGCCTGGCGTCATGCAGCTGGTGCTATTGGGCGCCATGGTGACGGTTCAGACCCTGACGGCGAAGTTCTGGAAGGACGGCGTGCCCGCCCACTTCCAGTGCGAGCTGGTCGACACAGACGAGGTGCAACCATGAACGGCGTGCGCGACGAGCTGCTAGACAGCGTGCTGCATGGTGCCATCTTTCCTGCGCTGGCTGATCTGCCTCCGAAGTTCTACACGCCTGGTGCGCTGCAGCTGCAGCTGTCGATCGGCTTGCAGGAGTCGAAGCTGAAAGATCGGTGGCAGGTTCTGGATGGTGGTCGCAAGGGACCGGCGCGAAGTCTCTGGCAGTTTGAGAAGGGCGGCGTGAGGGGGGTGCTCAAGCACCCAGCGACAGCCAGGCTTGCAGCCGAGGCGTGTGCGCGTCACGGCGTGGCGGCGACGCCTGAGGCGGTCTGGGCTGCGATCGAGGCGAATGACGTGCTTGCGGCGACGTTCGCTCGGCTGCTGCTGTGGACCGATCCTCGCCCGATGCCTGCGCCCAACGACACAGAGGGCAGCTGGGCCTACTACGTGCGCAATTGGCGGCCGGGGCAGCCTCATCCGGCGACGTGGCCAACGCACTGGGTTCGGTGCCGCCGGTTCGTTTTCGGGAGCTGACCATGAACAAGCTGCTTGATCTGCTCGACCTGGTGCCCGCGTGGGTGTGGGCGCTGGTGGTGGGCGTGCTGCTGGTGCTGTGCATCCGGCTGGACGTGCTCAGGCTGCAGGCCAATGCCGACGCTAGCAAGGCGCGGTCGGATCTGCTGGCCGTGCAGCTGTCATCCGCTCAGGCGATCAGCCTGGAGCAAGAGCGGGCCCGGAAAGAGGAAAGGCGGCTGTCTGCTGCCGTGCTGGAGGTTCAAGATGCGCTTGCCAAAGAAAAGGACGATCGCGCTGGCCGTGTTGCTGGTCTGTCTGAGCGGCTGCAGCACCACGCCCGCCCCGTGCTTTGTCGCCCCGGTGGCGGTGGAGCGTCCACCCCTTCCGGCCGAGGTGATGGACAGCCCGATCCCGGACTTCGAAGCCTGGATGGACAGGATCTTGTCCTCGTCGATGTCCAGGCTCGGCATGAGCTCGCCGAGTTCGCCGTCAGCGCCCGGGGCGTCGGCAAAACCCTGACCGAGGTGCGCGGCCTGCTGCGCGAGTGCTGGAAATCTGAGGCTGTACCCGTGGCGCCATGAGCCCCGAGGCCCTGGAGGCTGAACGCATCGCGAACCGCTTCGGCATGGCCTACCTGAGCCGGGAGGGCTTCGAGAAGCTGGCTCGGTTGATCGCGTGGGTGAAGTCTGGCAGGGCGCTGCCATCGGTGGAGCACTCTCCCGACATCGTCAAGCCAAAACCTCCGCTGATTGGCTGACGCCCATGTATTCCCGAGTGGAGTTCAGGGGCTTTTTCTTGCGCTTGCATATGCACGCAATGCGTGTATATTTGAACCCATGGACAGCAGCACAGCAGTCCCCGAGTCCAGGCGGTTCCTGGCGTTCCAAACGGAGCAAATCATGATCTTCTCTCAACAGCTTGCAGCCTTCGCAGAAGCCACCCGAAACGACGTATTCGACCCCTCCTGGGAGGGCGGCACTTGGATGGTCAAATCCACAGAGACCCAAGAATCTCTTGCTGATTTCGAGGCCGCTTCGAAAGGTTGGATCGAATGCTCGAACGCGATTCGAGGGGAGATTGCCGGCCTGCCGTATATCGCGTGGGAGCGCGTCCAGGCCCGCAAGGGTGATCAGCGCCGCGCGCTGTCGGTTGTTGACTTCGGCGACCGTCGCATTGCCATCGACGAAGACCTGAGTCAGTTCTAACCGCTGAGAGGGCCGCTGCGGCGGCAATGGAGAAAAACATGCTGACGATCTACGCAAACGGGCATATCTCGTTGTCTGGTCAATCAACCGGCTTGGGCGTCAAGCAAGGGCCTTACGGCACCACTGTGTACACGCTTGAGTGCGTCTTCACGGGCGCCAAGTACAAGGAGCACGCAATGCCGCACAAGCGCTACTCGCTGGCCTTTGATGCGCCCGCGTCTGGCGCCGCTGGCCGCGCACAGTTTGAGGCTGATGTGCTTGAGTTGATCAAGGCGCTGTAAAAGCAGAGGCCCGGATATACCGGGCCTCTCATTTGTTGTCCATTGGACTTGTTAGCCGACCGAAGTCGGGAACCTGAAACCACATGCTCACTAACTCGTCCAGCGTAGCACGATCTGACAGCCCTGAACCTGCCGACATCCGCGCCGCCCGCAAAGCGGCGGGCTTGACCCAGACCGAGGCCGCTCGCCTGGTGCACGGGACGCTGCGGGCTTGGCAGGAGTGGGAGGCAGGCAACCGGCAGATGCACCCCGGGCTCTGGGAGCTGTTTCGGCTCAAGATCAGCTGATCTCGTCCACCGGGCACAGCACCCAGGCCTGCACATAGTCGGTGATGCGCCCGTTGGCGCCCTCGATCCGCTCGAAGCCGGTCATGGACCAGAACCCCGGGCCAGCCTTGAGCAGCACGGCGTCGTGCAGGGGCGGCAGTGATTCGCCTTCCTCCACCTGGATCTCTGCCACCCTGGAGTGGCGCCCCAAGTCCTGGACATAGCGCTCGCCAAGGGTGAGCGTGCCACGCACGGCGCGCGATCCTCGCTGGTGCATCATCAAGACGCGGCCAGCGGATCGCATGGGGTAGGCTTCAAACTGCATACTGTGAGTTTATAAGGGGTATCCAGTTAGCTCCACAAAAGCCAAAACACTGGATGCATATCCAGTAATTTACACCTTGTCTGGCGGCTTGGGCGAAGCCTTTGTGATGTCGCTGTAGGTGTAGGGGCTGGTTT
>Ga0180008_1000039_pt1 | contig 146014 bp, 138 predicted proteins | sample MM_PW_MetaG_FD_121121 | JGI IMG/M metagenome (GOLD analysis project Ga0180008, IMG submission 121121) | Groundwater microbial communities from the Aspo Hard Rock Laboratory (HRL) deep subsurface site, Sweden - MM_PW_MetaG | ecosystem: Environmental > Aquatic > Deep subsurface > Groundwater... | reverse complement strand
TAATTGTCGCTCGACGGTTGCTCCCCGCAACAGCAAATGGTAGCCAGAATTCACCAACCGGCGCGGCCACCTATCGGCCATCATAATTGACGCCGACCGGACTCCGTAATCGTCGCGCTACAGCCACATCGTCCGATGGCGGCTCGTTGGTATCTGGCAGACGAGCGGCGTCGTACAGCCAAGCGTCAAGTGCGTCGATGAAGGCCTCGACATAGTCGCCAGTGCTCATGCGCTGACCGTGGGCATTCTTGAAGCGGATATTGGAGACATAACTGGGCCATCTGTGTCGGCACTCGCCTCCGCCACCACAGCACGCGCATTTGCCGTCAGCACGCGATATTCGTGGTTCAGCACGGCGATCGCGAGGACCGTGGCATCTGCCTGACCGAGGCCTGAAAACCGATCGGCATGCGATGCGTACAGGGCCTGTGCTTTCACTCCTATCCATAGGGCCGCTGCGAACAGGCGCTGATCTTCCAGTGTCGGACCGGCGATCGTAGCGAACGCTTCTTCCCAGTCTCGAGGGATAAAGTTCTCTCGAAGCGGTGACGGCAATCTGGTTGCGAGTCGTCGGAATGGCGTGTCGAAACGGGTGGCCTCGTCATAACCTCCTGGTAGCCTGCCGTCGGCTCCAGCGCACGATAGGTACGCAGCTCGACTATCGATCATATTTTGGCATTTTTTTGATCGACAAAAGACTTCTCTATCGATCACGCCTGACTTCTAGTCGGCAAGGGACGCGCCAATCGAAGGTCGGATAGTGGACGCTTGTGTTAATTTCGAATCGGGGGCGCGAACCACCCCGTCCACTGTCGTCCAGCCTTTTCCACGAGACTGAAGTGTGCTAACGATGCCTATGGCGACTTCGTAAGTCTATGATTTGACTGCGAAATCAATCGCTTAGGCGCCCTGCGACAAAGCTCTTCTGGGCACCATTTTTTCTCAACATGTTGAGAATGCTGGGGGACTGTCGAGAGGCGGTCCCCTAACGCGTTTCTGCTATGCTTTGTGCCGATAGTCGGCAGCTAAAGTCCCGAAATCTGCGAGAAATGGGCCGCGCGGCGGTTGCGGTTCCAACACCGGTTTGCGACCAAAGGGCATGCGCCTTCGTGCGGGAGTGGTAGTGCGTCCGTCGCCATGTGCCCTACGACCTAAAGCTACGGCGTTCGCTGAAGATCGACATCCTACCAATACCGCTCGGCAGAATGCACGCCGTCTTGGCTGGGATTGGGGCCAAGTGTGAATTTACGCGCTTAGATGCAATGTCGACGCTAAGATCCGGTTATTGCCATTCGTTATTCCATTTCCAATTTCCAATTGCGGAATAACATATTTTCAATTGTACTCAGTTATCGAAAATAGTCTGTTTTATTTCAAGCAATATTCGAAAGCTGAACATGGTTGGCTTATGGCCAAAAATGGCGCCTACTTTCTATTAAGTATATTTTGATAATAAAAAAGACGTAAAAACGAAACAAAAATGCAGCAATAATGTAAATATTAAACATGGTGGAAATTGTAACAATAAAGACATTGATCAGCACCATTGGGTAACCTCGCAAACATCAATCGGGGTCCAATCATGCTTTTCAATCACACGCGCGGCATTCGGCGCATGCCGACCGCTACGGCATTTGCCGCTCTATTTTTGGCGGTTGCTGCTGCCCCCGCATATGCCGCGGAAGGTGACGTTGCCGAAGCCGATGCAAGCGCCGGGCAGCTGGACGAGATCGTCGTCACCGCAGAAAAGCGTCCGCAGAGCCTGCAGACGACGCCGATCTCCATTTCGGTGATGCGCAGCGACGATCTGGTGAACCGCCATGTCCAGTCGCTGACCGATCTGGGCGACGGCGCTATCCCCTCGCTGCGTGTCGCCCCCTTCTTCTCCCGTCCCGGCGCGCTGATCGTCAACGTGCGCGGCGTGGGCGTACTGTCCGACAGCAACCAGCCGGCACGCGACCAAGGCGTCGGCGTCTATATCGACGGCGTCTATATGGGCCGCCCGCAGGGTCTGGGCGCAGCGCTGTATGACATCGAGAATATCGAAGTGCTCAAAGGGCCCCAGGGCACGCTGTTCGGCCGCAATACGGAAGGTGGCGCGGTCAATATCGTAACCAAGCGTCCCAGCGGTCAGTTCAAGATGAACACCACCTTCGGCGCCGGCAATTTCGGCAGCTACAAGGCTGAAACCCATATCGACCTGCCCGAATTCAACAATATCTCCATCAAGCTGGACGGCGTGGTCAGCCACCGCGACGGCACGGTCAAAAATCCGCTCAAGAGCCAGTCGGACTTCAACGGCTACACCAAGCGCGGTGTGCACGGCGAAATCATGTGGAAGCCCTCTTCGGACTTCACCGTCGATCTGGCCGCGGACACCTCCTACGACGCATCGACCACCCTGTATCAGCAGCAGATATCGGCCGGCACCAACAAGCTGGCCGCCGCCGCCAAGCTCCAGCCGCATCGCGCGAAGGAAGCCGTGGTCGGCACGATCGAGCAGCCCAGCATCGGCAAATCGACCGGCGTTCGGCTGAACCTGGAATGGCAGGCGGCGGACTCGCTGATGCTCAAGTCCATCTCCTCCTATCGCAAGCTGACCCAGAGCCAGTTCGACAACGCCTCTGTCGCCACGTCGATGCAGCAGCCGATCACGGCGGCAAACCCGACCGGCGCGTTCAACCTGCCTTCGACCGTGACGACGGCGGGCACCGGTTTCGTCACCAACTATCCCGGCTTCGCCTTTGGCCGCTACAGCCTCGCTTATTTCAAGCAGAACCAGATCAGCCAGGAACTTCAAGCGATCGGCGATTTCGGCGATCAATTCAAATATGCCGTCGGCGCGCTCTATTATCGCGAAAAGGTGTCGGACAACGCGCAGGCCTATAACACCAACTATTTCCTGAATGCGGCGGGTAGCGCCTATGGCATGCTGAACATCGATCCGGCCACCCGGAACATCGACCGCGCCAGCCACGTCACCACCACCAGCATCGGTGCCTATGGCCAGGCGACCTATACGCCATCCTTCGCCAATGACATCGTGCACCTGACCGGCGGCCTGCGCTGGACCCGCGACAAGAAGGTCGGTGCGCTGACCATCGTCAACAATGTCGCGCCGATCCTGCCGGTCAACGGCGTCAACGTGCAAGGGCCGATCGCTCTGGACGCGCACTGGTCGCGGGTCGATCCGATGGTCAACCTTGCCTTCGACGTGACGGACGACGTCCATGTCTATGGCAAGTGGAGCACCGGCTACAAATCGGGCGGCGCCAATTCGCGCGCGACCAATTACAAGCCCTTCAACCCCGAAACCGTGTCGATGTTCGAAATCGGCGCGAAGACGGAATTCTGGGATCACCGCGCCCGCTTCAACATCGCGGCCTACACCGGCACCTACAAGAATATCCAGCTGGACTTCAGCGGCCTGTACGAAGATGTCGTTAACGGCGTTCGCGTCGTCACGACCCGCACCACGACCAACACCGTCAACGACACGGGCAAGGGCAAGCTGAAGGGGGTCGAGGCGGAATTCACCCTCGCGCCCGTCAACGGCCTGACCCTGTCGGCCAGCTACGCCTATAACAGCGTCAAGATACCCGACGCGCTCAACCCCTTCCCGGTTGCGGGCAATAACGGACAGGCCAGCAAATTCCCGGTGCCCATCTACCAGGTCTATACGCCGGAGCATTCGGCCAGCGGCGCGATCGACTATGAAGTGCCGCTCAACGACTATACGCTGCGCTTCCATATCGATGGCAATTATGACAGCGGCTATTATGGCGCCTATACCGATCCTGGCTTCAATGCCTTGACCGGCGTGGTGACGTACAAGCAACCCAAGGGGGAAGCCGGCCTGGTCTTCAACGGTCGCATCGCCGTGGCCGACATCGCACTGGGCAACAGCGGCGCGAAAATGACCGTCTCCGCCTGGGCGCGCAATCTGTTCAACGAAGAACATGTGTTCCTCAAGTCCGCAGCCGCAACCACCGGCGTTGCCGGCTTCTTCAACGAAGCGCGCACCTTCGGCGGCGAACTGAACATGAAGTTCTAACCATCGTGCACGGACTAGCGGGCGCCTTCCGACCGGAACGGCGCCCGTTCTCCGTTACGATGCGTCAAAGGAAGATGATGCCATGATGAAATTATCGACCCTGTTCGTCACCGTGACGACGGTGCTTGCCAGCCCGTCGGCCATGGCCGGCACGATCGCGGCCGCCCATGTGGACCGTCAATCGGCCACTGCCCTGTCGGTCGAATGGACGGACAGCGATCCTGTGGATGTGTTCGTGACGGACAATCCAGCCGCCACCATCGCTCAGGCGAAACTATTGTCCGGCAGCGACAAGGATGGTCACTATGCCCTGACCGCAGCCGGGACGGAGCGCCGCTATTTCCTGCTGCGCGACGTCAAGAGCAAGCAGGTCGTAACGGTGGCCGAACGCCTGCTTCCGCTGGAGCGCGGGTCCAACTTCCGTGACATCGGCGGCTATCCGGCCGCTGGCGGCAAGCATGTGCGTTGGGGCCTCATCTATCGTTCGGGCGCGTCGGCCATGCTGACCGATGCGGACGTGCAGCAGGTACAGGGGCTGAAACTCAGCCAGATGGTCGACCTGCGATCCAGCGAGGAACGGGTTCTGGCCCCAACCCGGATCGATGGCGTCCCCTATATGGCGGTCGGCTATTCCATGGGCGCGATGATGAAGCCCGCGGCAGGCAGCACCGAAATCAAGAATGGCGGCACCATCTATCGCAACTTCCCCAAATTCCTGGCGCCCCAGTTGCGGATCATCTTCGGCGACCTGCTCGCCAACAAAGGCGCGATCGCCTATAACTGCTCGGCCGGGCAGGATCGTACCGGCTTTGTTACCGCCATGATCCTGAGCGCACTGGGCACGCCGCGCGATATCATCCTTCAGGACTATCATCTGTCGACCCAATATCGGCAGCCTGGCAATGAAATGCCCAAGATCAACCTGGAGGCCCATCCCAACGATCCGGCCGCAGCGCTGTTCGCCAAATTTCAGAACGACCCGCGCGGCAATGTAGCCCAGCCTTTGAAGGAAGCGGATGGAACCCCCTTCCTGGCGTCGGCCTTCGATGAGATCGACAAGCGCTGGGGATCCGTCGATGGCTATCTCGAAAAGGAAATCGGCCTGAACAAAGTCGACATCGCAAATCTGCGTCGGATTTATTCACAGTAAAAGCATGTAGCGGGCCTTGTGCCCGGACGTGCATTGAACGTGCTTTTGACGCGCCAAAGCGGGTGGAGAAAAATGTCCCGATGATGGCCTAAAAACAGACGTGGCATTCCGTCATCGCTGCTGTCGTCCCTGCTGTCGACGGACGGCGCGATGCCGGATTCGGCCCGGCGCTCGGCGCATATGATGGATGGAAACTCGATGCCTTCTGGCTATCAACCCCGTGGCGAGCGAGCACGCGTCCGCCACGGCAGGCTGAGGGATCAGCCGGTGACCGCCTTGCCCTGCCGCCGCGACGTGGCCCTGCCGACGAGCTGGTCGAGGGCATCCGCATTCTCCCGGCTCCAGCCATAGAGCAGTTCGATCGGCTCGATGAAGCGCGTGCCGAGCGGGGTCAGGCGATATTCGACGGCGGGCGGGATCGTCCCTTCGACATGGCGGGTGACGAGGCCGCTCCCCTCCATCTCGCGCAGCGTCTGCGTCAGCATCTTCTTCGACACGCCGGGGAGGCTGCGGTGCAGAACGCCGGTACGCGCGCCGCCGCCATGGCGGGAATGCAGGACGTGCAGGATCATGCTCGTCCATTTCGTATGGAATATCTCCAGGATGCGGCGGGGCGCGCAATCCTCGCGCCACTCATGATCGTCCGAAAGCCGTTCCACTGGTTACCTCATGGTTCCTATGACCCAATTTGGTGCCGTCTAGCGCATGTCGGCCCGGAGCCCTAGCTGGAATGCAGGACATTCGACGGAAGGCAGGATCATGACGAAGACGGCACTGGTGGCTGGCGCGAGCGGTATCATCGGCAGCGCCACAGCCGCGCACCTTACGAAACGCGGTTGGACGGTGCATGGGATTGCCCGTCGCCCGGTCGAGCAAGACGGTGTCCTGCCGATCGCAGCGGACCTTCAGCATCTGTCGGCGACGACCGCGGCGCTGGCCGACGTGCGGGCAGACGCGGTGTTCATCACCACCTGGCTGCGCCAGCCGACGGAAGCGGAGAATATCCGCGTCAACTCGGCGCTGGTGCGCAACCTGCTCGATGGCTTGCGCGCGTCGGGCCATCCGCCCAAGCATGTCGCGCTCGTGACGGGCCTCAAACACTATCTCGGGCCGTTCGAGGCCTATGGCAAAGGCGTCCTGCCACAGACGCCCTTCCGTGAAGAGCAAGGCCGGCTCGACGTTCCCAACTTCTATTATGCTCAGGAGGACGAGCTGTTCGCCGCAGCCGCGCGCGACGGCTTCACCTGGAGCGTCCACCGGCCGCACACTGTGATCGGCAAGGCGGTGGGCAATGCGATGAACATGGGAACGACCCTTGCCGTCTACGCGACGATCTGCCGCGAGACGGGCCGGCCGTTCCGGTTCCCTGGCTCCTTGGCGCAATGGGATGGGCTTACCGACATGACGGATGCCACGATGCTTGCCCGCCAGATGCTGTGGGCGCTGGAGACGCCAGCGGCGGCGAACCAGGCGTTCAACATCGTCAATGGCGACGTTTTCCGCTGGAAGTGGATGTGGGCGCAGATCGCCCAATGGTTCGGCATCGAGCCGGCCCCATTCGACGGCTCTGTACTGACGCTGGAGGAGCAAATGGCGGACGATGCCGCGATCTGGCGGACCATCGCCGCGCGCGAAGGTCTTGTGGAGGCGGATCTCGGCCGGCTGGCCTCTCCGTGGCACACCGATGCCGATTTGGGCCGGCCGATCGAATGCCTTACAGACATGGCGAAAAGCCGTCGTCTGGGGTTTGGTGATTTCGAGCCGACCCAGGACGCCTTCTTCCGGCTGTTCGACACGCTAGAGGCGGACCGCATCATCCCCGGAAAAGAGGCGCGATCCGTTCGGCCGAGCTGACTTCCCATGCGCGGGCATCGGAAGCGTCGCTCGCGTCAACATGAGGATAATGGCCTTGGCCGGGTATCGGTTTGAGGGGCGGCCAGCGCGTCGGCGCTGGCACGCCATGCCGCCTCAGGCGAAGATATCCGCCAGATCGCGCGACGCCGGGCCATCCTTCCAGTTGCGCAGCGACGTGTAGAGGCTGGCCTGCGCCACGCTCCAGAAGGCGATGAAGATCGTGTTGGTGACGGCCGACAGCGCCAGATAGGCCGGCGAAAACTGCATCGCGCCATTATTGACGACCGGCATCATCCCGCCGGTGATCATCACGACGCCCAGCAGGCCCGACAACAGCCACAGCAGGATCAGCAGCAGAATCTGAAACCCGAATATCCGCCAGCGCGCGCCCTTGGTCAGGTACCGGCTGCGCCCGAACGCGGCGAAGACGCCGCTATCCTCCGCCACCAGCGCGGGCGCGGCGACCGACCACATGATGAACAGCATGATGCCCGGCACCAGCAGCAGCATGAAGCCGGCCATGAAGCCCAGGACCAGCAACAAAGTCAGCCCGATCAGCGGCACCGCGTTCGACAGGCCGGTGCCGATGCACGCGCCAAGGCTCGCCTTCTCCCCCTTCGCATGGGCCAGCGTCGCGCGGACCAGCGCGCCCTGCACCAGCATCGAGAGCAGCAGGAAGATGATGAAGGACGCGATCGACACGGCGATCACCGCAAGTGTGCTGCCGCGATCGGCCACCGCCAGCGAAGCCCCGATGAAATAGCTGTAGATCGCCTGCGGCACCGCCCCGAACAGAAAGGCGATGCCGAAGGTCGCGACCGGATTGCTGCCCAGCGTGCCGAATGCCCGCCCCAGGACCGTCCCGACGGAAAAGGACCGCCCCTCATCCGCCATCGCCTGTGTCGCCATCCCGATACTCCCCCCGTTTATAAACCCGCTGCCATGCTGTCCCATCTGTCGGACTTTGTCATCCTTTGAATGACTTGCGCCGCCGTCATCAGTCGCTAGGGTCGCAGGCCGATGGGGGTGGCAGCAATGGCCGGACCAGATTCGCTATCCGACGACAAACTGGCTGCGGCGCATCGCGCGCTGCGGTCCGGTGGCGATATCCAGTTCGACATGATGCCGGCGCCCGGCCGCCAGCCGCCGCCCGCCTGGCTCAAGGCACTGGGCGAATGGCTGGAAGAGGTGCTGGCGCCGGTTGGCCGCTTCCTGCGCTGGATCGGCAGCTTCATGCCAGACGCGCCTTATGCCCGCATCTTCCTGTGGACCATCATCGCCGTGCTGGCGTTGCTGATCCTCTGGATCGTGGTGGATCGGGTCCGTCATGGCGAATGGCGCCTGCCGCAATGGCGCCGCCGTCGCACCGCCCGGTCGGTCGATGCCGATGAAGAAGACTGGACGCCCGACGCCGCCCCGGCCCGCGCCTGGCTGGAGGAGGCGGATGCGCTGGCAGGGCAGGGGCGCTATGCCGAAGCGGTGCATCATCTCCTGCTGCGCAGCGTCGAGGATATGGCCCGCCGCCGGCCGCATATCGTCCGCCCCGCTCTCACCAGCCGCGACCTCGCCCACGCGGACGGCATCCCGTCCGCCCCCCGCCGCCTCTTCACCGAAATCGCGCAGGCGGTCGAGCGCAGCCTGTTCGGCGGCCGCCCGATAGATGCGGCGGAATGGGATCGCTGTCGCCACGCCTATGCCGACTTCGCGCAGACGCGGAGCTGGGCGGCGTGAGCGACATCGCCATCATCCGCCAGACCAGCGACGCCGGCCTGTTCCGGGGGCGTACCGTCGCCCTGATGCTGGCGATCGGCATCGCCGGTTTCGTCGGCATGCTGGTGCTGGGCGCCTATGCCCCGGATCTGCGATCGGGCCGCAATGGCGGGGCGCATGCCCTGTCCAACGCCGTCACCGGCTATGCCGCGCTGGTGAAGCTGGCGGAGGCAACCGGCCGCAACCCCCGCATCGTCCGCAACGCCCATGATTTCGAGACGGAGGATCTGCTGATCCTGACGCCCGAAACCGGCGCGACCGACATCAGCCAGGCGCTGATTCAGCGCGCGACCAGGCCGACCTTGTTCGTCCTGCCCAAATGGCGCACCGTGCCCGATGAGGATCATGCCGGCTGGGCGCGCTATCAGGGGCTGCTCCCGCTCGATGAATCGATCGGCGTGCTGGCGCCGGGCATCCGCTTCACCATGCGGCAAGGCAAGAGCGGCGGCGGCCTATTGGAGTCCCATGGCGCGCCCGGCCGCTTCTGGACCCCGCGCCCGGTGCAGGTCATCACCGGCATCGACCCCGATAACGACCAGCAGCAGGACCGGTGGCGTGATCTGCACCCGATGTTGACGGACGGGCGCGGTGGCATCCTGCTGGCGCAGGTGGGGGAAGGGCCGCTCTATGTCCTGGCCGATCCAGATCTGCTCAATAATCGCGGCATGAAGGATCTGGGTCAGGCCCGGTCCGCGCTCGCCCTGCTCGACTGGCTGAACAGCACGGACGCAGACGGCATCGCGTTCGACGTGTCGATGAACGGCCTCGGCCATTCGCGCAGCCCGTTGAAATTGCTGTTCGAACCGCCTTTCCTGGCGATGACGCTGGCGGTTGTCGCGACCCTGCTGCTCGCCGGCTTCCACGCGTTCGGCCGCTTCGGCCCGGCGCGCGCCCGCGCCCGCGCCGTCGCCTTCGGCAAGACGGCGCTGGTCGATAACAGCGCGCTGCTGATCCGCAAGGCCGGCCGCGAATCGCGCCTCGGCGGTCGCTATGCCGCCGTCATCCGCGAGCGCGCCGCTCGTGCCTTCGGTGCACCGGCACGGCTGCGCGATCAGGCGCTCGACCAGTATCTCGACAGTTTGAAAGGGGCGCACCGCTTCACCGATCTCGCGCAGGCGGCGGATGCGGCAAGCGACCGGCACAGCCTGCGCGATGCCGCGCAGGCACTCCATGATTGGCAGAAGGACAAGAGCTGATGAATGTGACCGACGTACAGGCGCTTGGTCAGGCGATCCGGCAGGAGGTGGCCCGCGCGGTCGTGGGGCAGGAGGCAACGGTCGACCTCATGCTCGTCGCGCTCTTTTCGGGCGGCCATATCCTGCTGGAAGGACCGCCGGGCACCGCCAAGACCCTGATCGCGCACAGCTTCGCCCGCGCGCTCGGCCTGGATTTCGGCCGTATCCAGTTCACGCCCGACCTGATGCCCGGCGACATCATCGGCGCCAATCTGTTCAATTTTCAGACCAGCCAGTTCACCCTGACGCGCGGGCCGATCTTCACCGAATTGCTGCTGGCCGACGAAATCAACCGCACCCCGCCCAAGACGCAGGCGGCTTTGCTGGAGGCGATGCAGGAACGCACCGTCACCATCGACGGCGAAAGCCTGGCCTTGAGCGACCGGTTCATGGTCGTCGCGACCCAGAATCCGATCGAGCAGCAGGGCGTCTATCCCTTGCCCGAAGCGCAACTCGACCGCTTCCTCTTCAAACAGAGCGTCGATTATCCCAGCGCGGCCGAGGAACGGCGGATCGTCGCCACCCATGGCGCGCGCACCCATGCGATGACGCCGGAAACATGGGGCGTCACTCCCGTCGCCGACGCCGCCCGCATCGCGGAGGCGATCGGTGTCGTGAACGAGGTTCGCCTGGTCGATGAAGTGATCGACTATATTCTCGCCCTCATTCGCGGCACCCGCGACGTCGCCGATCTGGAAAGCGGTGCCTCCCCCCGCGCCGGCGCGATGCTGGCCGGTGCCGCCCGCGCCCGCGCCGCGCTCGATGGTCGCGACTTCGTCATACCCGACGACGTCAAGGCGCTTGCACCTGCCTTGCTGCGACACCGCCTGATCCTCTCGCCTGCCGCCGAAATCGACGGCCGCCGGATCGAAGATGTCGTGACCGGCATCATCGACACGATCGAGGCGCCGCGCTGAGCGCGCTGCGATGATCTACCCCACCCGCACCGCCATCTTCTGCGCGGCGGCCGGCGTGCCCGCGACCTTGCTCGTCGCGCTGATGCTGCCGGGCCGCTGGTATGCCGCGCTCGCCTGGCCGGTCGCGGTGCTGCTGGCCTGTCTGGCCGATGCGCTGGGCGGGGCAGGGCCGGGGCAGGCGCGATTGCACCTCACCCTTCCCAAAACCGCCAGCGTCGGCGCGAGCGTGGAGGGCAAAGCGACGATCGCCATCCCCGGCACGCCGCGCGCGCAATTGCTGCTCGATATCGGCCCGTTGCTGGCACAGGATGAGGATGGCCTGTGGATCGATCTGACGGACGGGAAGGGCGCCGCCGCCATCCCCCTGCAAACCACCCGGCGCGGCACGGCGCGGGTGGCCCGTGGCTGGCTCCGCTGGAAGGGGGCGCTCGGCCTCGTCTGGAAACAGCGTATCCTGCCGCTCGACGCGACCATGGCGATCCTGCCCGACATCCGCCCGGTCCATGATCGCGGCGCGCAGATTTTCCAGCGACACGCCCTTGCCGGCCTGATGGCGCAGGTCGATCGCGGCGACGGCGCCGATTTCGACGCACTGGTCGAATTCCGCTCCGGCATGGACCGGCGCGCGATCGACTGGAAGCAATCCGCCCGTCATTCCAAGCTGCATGCCAAGGAATTCCGCTCCGAACGCAACAACCAGATCGTCTTCGCGATCGACGCCGGTCGCCAGATGAGCGAGCCGGTCGCGGGCCTCCCCCGGCTCGACCGGGTCGTCTCGGCGATGCTGCTGACCGCCTGGGTCGCTTTGAAGCTGGGCGACCGGGTCGCGCTCCACGCCTTCGATTCGCGCCCGCGCATCGCCAGCGGCCTCGTGTCCGGCGCGGCCGCCTTCGGCGAACTCCAGCGGCTCGCCGCACAGATCGATTATAGTGGCGATGAAAGCAATTATACCCACGCCCTCACCACGCTCGCGACCCGGCTGACCCGCCGTTCGATGATCGTACTGTTCACCGAGTTCACCGATCTCACCTCCGCCGAATTTCTGGTCCGCGCCGCCAGCCGGCTGGTGGAAACGCATCTGCTGCTGGTCGTGGTGCTGCGCGACGAGGAACTGGAATCCATTCTCGACCGCCGCCCCGCCAGCGCCGACGATGTCACCCGCGCCGTCACCGCCGCCGCGCTGCTGCGCGACCGGCTGACCGTGCTGACCCGTCTGCGCCACCTGGGCGCCCATGTGATAGAGGCCGAGCATGATCGCGTCGCCGACCGGCTGGTCCAGGGCTATGTCGATCTCAAGCGGAGGAACCTGCTGTGAGCGCTCTCGTCCAAGGCTCTGCCGCCCCGCCACTGGTGAACGCCAGCCGCTTCCGCGCCGCTCATGAAGCGGAATGGGACCGGCTCGACCAGCTTGTCACCCGCATGGAAAAACGCTCGGTCCGCGTGCTGTCGGAGGATGAAATTCTCGCGCTACCCCTGCTCTATCGCTCGGCGCTCTCCTCTTTGTCGGTGGCGCGCGAAACTTCGCTCGACCGGGCGCTCATCACCTATCTGGAGCAGCTCTGCACCCGCGCCTATTTCCAGCTCTACGGCGTGCCCGACACGGCCCTGCGCCAGCTTGGCCGCTTCTTTGCGCGGGACTGGCCGCTCGCGGTACAGGGGCTATGGCGCGAAACATTGGCCTGCCTCGTCCTGACGTTGGTGGGCGTCATCGCCGGCTGGTGGCTCGTGGCGGCCGACGCCAGCTGGTATTACAGCATCATCCCCGACGCGATGGCCAGCGGACGCGATCCCGCCGCCAGCGCGGATACGCTGCGCGCCACCATCTACGGCTCGCAGGAGGGCGGGGGCCTTGCCACCTTCGCCGCCTATCTCTTCACCCATAACAGCCAGGTCGCGATCTTCGCCTTCGCGCTCGGCTTCGCCTTCACCGTGCCGACCGTGCTCCTCCTCCTCTATAACGGCCTGACGCTGGGCGCGATGCTGTGTCTCTTCGCCAGCAAGGGGCTGGGCCTCAATTTCCTCGGCTGGCTCACCATCCATGGTTCGACCGAAATGTTCGCCATCATCCTGGCTGGGGCTGCGGGCATGAAGATCGGCACCGCCGTCGCCTTCCCCGGCCGCTACGAACGCACCGAGGCCGCCGTCATCGCCGGGCGCAGCGCCGCCATCGCCATGGCCGGCGTGGTGCTGATGCTGCTGGTCGCGGGCCTGCTCGAAGGGATCGGGCGCCAGACGATCCAGCAGGATGCGATGCGCTACGGCATCGGCCTTGCCGCGCTCGCCGGCTGGCTCACTTATTATTATCTACCCCGCCGGCGGGAGGATCGCGATGCCTTGGCGGCGTAAGCGGGAGCGCAAAGCGCCCGCCTCGCTGCGGCGCAGCTTCGTCACGCCCGAAGGCGTAGACCTGCGCCTCGAACTGGCGAGCGCGGGGACGCGGGCGTCGGCCTTCATTCTCGATATCCTCATCCTCTTCATCAGCCTCATCCTCACCACCGTCGCGATCGGCCTGCTCGGCATTGCCAAGGCGCAGGCCGAAATCTTCATGATCCTCTGGCTGATCGGCGCCTTCATGCTGCGCAACGGCTGGTTCATCCTGTTCGAAATGGGCGGGCGCGGCGCCACGCCGGGCAAGCGACTGCTGGGCCTGCGCGTCGTCGCGCGCGATGGCGGGCGCCTGACCGGCGGCGCGGTGATCGCCCGCAACGCGCTGCGTGAGATCGAGATTTTCCTGCCGCTCTCCTTCCTTGGCATGCAGGCGGCGGATGGCGCGGCGGACGGCTTCCTCACCCTCTTCGCGCTGTGCTGGACCGGCATCTTCCTCTTCTTCCCGCTCTTCAACCGCGACCGGCTGCGGGTGGGGGATCTGCTGGCGGGCACCTGGGTCGTGAACACCGTCCGCGCCAAGCTGGGCGAGGATCTGGTCGCCACCCGCGCCCAGCGGCCGCACCGCGTCTTCACCGATGCCGCGCTCGACCTTTACGGCATCTACGAACTGCAAACGCTGGAAAATGTCCTGCGCAATGGACAGGATGATGCGATCGTCACCGTCGCCGCGACCATCCGGCGCAAGGCGGGCCTGCCCGACGATGGCGACGATTACGCCTTCCTCTCGGACTATTATGCGGCCCTGTGCGCCCGGCTGGAGCGCGGCATGCTGGTCGGCCGTCGCCGCGAGGACAAGCATGCGAGCGCGGGGCGGCGCTAACCCCATGTCCGTTCGGTTCGAGCGTGTCGAGAAGCGTCCAGCGCTGCGCGATCGTTTCTCCACTACGTTCGAAACGAACGGATGCTTGATTATCCCGGCAGTGCGATCATCGAAATCTGCCGCCCATAATCGCTTTCTTGTGCGTGGCAGGACCGGCGATAGCTGTAGAATCGGTCTGGCTGGCTATAGGTATCCTCGTCCAGCATCGCGATCCGCCCGATCCCGGCACTGGCCAGCCGCGCCGCGACATAGGCCGCGATATCGAACTGGCAATGGCCCGGCCGTCCACCCGGCGTGAAGAATCGTTCGTTAGCCTCGTCCGCCTGGGCAAAATGTGCGGCGAAATCGTTCCCCACCTCATAGGACAGTCGCCCGATGCACGGCCCGATGGCGCAAGCGATTCGGGCAGGATCGGCGCCCAGGACCACCATCGCCGCGATCGTCCGGTCGGTCACGCCGCCGATCGCGCCCTTCCATCCGGCATGCGCCGCGCCGACGACGCCGGCCTGTGCATCTGCAAACAGCACGGGCACGCAATCGGCGGTCAATATGCCCAGCACCAGCCCCGGCCGGTCGGTCACCATCGCGTCGGTGGACGGCCGGTCGCCCTCCGCGATCCCGCCCGTCACCGTCGCCACGTCGGGCGAATGGACCTGATGCACCGTCACCAAAGTCGCACCGGGCAGCAACGCGTCGCGCGCCAGATCGCGGTTGCGCAATACCGCTTCCCGCTCGTCCGCCGACCCCAGCCCGACATTCAGCCCCGCATGAATGCCCGTGGACACGCCGCCGCGCCGCCCGGCAAAGCCATGGGGCATGCTTTCCAGTGCCTTGGCGCGCAGCAATTCGATCATCGGCAAGGCTCCTGTCAGTCCCATGTCAGTCCGTTCCACTACTGCACGGGAATGTCGCGCGAACGCAACATACTTGCGCGTGGCGGATTAGGCGATAGTCTCGCGTCATAGCCAATGGAGCGGGTGCAAAGCCGCCCGGCAAAACAATGAAGACAAAAGGGCATCATTCATGATTTTCGGGCGCGTAAAGCCTCTCGACGCCATTTTGGCGACGGCCGAGAAGAAATCGCTGCATCGGTCGCTGGGCGCATTCCAGCTGACGATGCTGGGCATCGGCGCCGTCATCGGCACCGGCATCTTCGTGCTGACGGCGGAGGCCGCGCAGAAGGCCGGCCCCGGCATGATGCTCTCCTTCGTCATCGCCGGTTTCGTCTGTGCCGTAGCGGCGCTCTGTTACGCCGAAATGGCGGCGATGGTGCCTGTTTCCGGTTCCGCCTACACCTATAGCTATGCCGTCATGGGCGAACTGATCGCCTGGATGGTCGGCTGGGCGCTGATCCTGGAATATGCGGTCGCCGCCGGCGCCGTGTCGGTCGGCTGGTCCGGCTATGTGGTCGGCCTGATCGAACATACATTCCACCTCGACATTCCCGATCTGCTGACGCGCGGGCCGTTCGATGGTGGCATGGTCAACCTGCCCGCGATGCTGATCGCGTCGCTCGTCACCTGGCTGCTGGTCATCGGTACGAAGGAAAGCGCGACCGTCAACGCCGTGCTGGTCGCGATCAAGGTCGCCGCGCTGACCCTGTTCATCGTGCTGGCTTTGCCGGTCATCAACATGGACAAGTTCACCCCCTTCGCCCCGCTCGGCTTTTCGGGCATCTCGGCCGCTGCCGCCTCCATCTTCTTCGCCTATGTCGGCTTCGACGCCGTCTCCACCGCCGCTGAAGAAACCAAGAATCCGCAGCGTAACATGCCGATCGGCCTGATCGGTTCGCTCGGCATCTGCACCATCTTCTACATGCTCGTCGCCGCCGGCGTCATCGGCACCGTCGGTGCGCAGCCGGTCGCTGGCCCGGCCGGCGAAGTGCTGGCCCCCGGCTCCGCCGCCCTGTCGCAGCAATGCGCCGCGCTTGCCGCTGCCGGCACCGAAGCCGTCACCTGCTCGAAGGAAGCGCTGGCCTGGACCCTGCGTGAAATCGGCTGGCCCCAGATCGGCAACCTGCTCGGCCTCGCCGCCGGCCTTGCGCTGCCTTCGGTCATCTTGATGATGATGTTCGGCCAGACCCGCATCTTCTTCGTCATGAGCCGCGACGGCCTGCTGCCGGCCGTCTTCTCGAAGGTCCACCCGACCTACAAGACGCCGCATGTCATCACCATCCTGACCGGTATCTTCGTCGCGCTGTTCGCCGCCTTCTTCCCGGTCGGCATCCTGGCGGACATCTCCAACTCCGGCACGCTCTTCGCCTTCGCCGCCGTGTCGATCGCGGTGATGCAGCTGCGCAAGACCGATCCCAACCGCGCCCGCCCGTTCCGCACCCCTGCGATCATGGTGACGGCGCCGATCGCCATTGCCGGCTGCGTCTATCTCTTCTGGAGCCTGGGCATCGAAACCAAGCTGATGTTTGTCGGCTGGGCGACCTTGGGCCTGCTGGTCTATTTCGGCTACAGCCGCAGCCGCAGCCATGTCGGTCGTGGCGTGGTGGACGTTGCCGAGGGCGACAGCGACATCCCGCCGCAGCCGGTGCCGCCGCTGCCGGGCGCGCCGACGCCGGGCGGCAAGGACGCCTGATCCGGACACAGAAAAGGGGCGGGAAACCGCCCCTTTTTCTTTGCCTTAATAGGGGTGGGATCACCTTCTCAGCCGTTCGGGCTGAGCTTGTCGAAGCCTCTCTCCAGCGCTCCCGATCAGTGGAAGTCGACCTCAGCCTCCCGCATCGCGCCATGATGGGGCCGGGTGAACAGCTTGCCGCGCTCCGCCCAGATCACGATCAGGAAAGATCCGACGCCAAAGGTCAGCAGGCCGATGGTGAAGGGCAGGGTGGTGCCGTCGAAGGCGCGACCCACGACGCTGCCCAGCGCGCTCGACAAGGCGGTCGTCAGGAACGCCTGGAAGGAAGAGGCGACCCCCGCGCCCTTGTGGAAAGGCTCCATCGAAATGGCGCTGAAATTGGACGCGGTGAAGGCCACGGTCATCATCGTCATCGCCTGTAGCACCATGAAGGTCGCCAGCGTTTCCGCGCCAACCAGAATCACCGCCAGATGCACGGCCGCGATCAGGATGAAGGCGATCAGCGCGCTCTGGCTCATGCGCCGCGCACCAAAGCGCGACACCAGCCGGCTGTTGATCAGGCTGCCGACGCCCATGCAACCTGCGATCGCGGCAAATCCCAGCGGAAAGATCGCCTGCGCGTCGAACACATCATAGAAAATCTGCTGGATCGACAGGATGAAGCCGATCAGCCCGCCCATGACCACGCCGCTGGCCAGCATATAGCCGATCGAACTGCGTGTCCGCATGACCATGCCTATCGTCTGCAACAACGCGCCCGGCGTGATCCGCATGCGATTTTCCGGCTTCAGCGTTTCGGGCAGGCGCACGACCATCCAGATCAGGATCAGGCTGGCCAATATGACCAGCGCCCAGAAGATCCAGCGCCATGGCGCGACCAGCAGGACCGCCGATCCGAAACTGGGCGCCATAACCGGAATCAGCATGAAGACCGCGAAGATCAGCGACATGACCCGTGCCATCGCGTCGCCCTGGAACCGGTCCCGCACGATGCCCACGGTGATGACCCGGCTCGCCCCGGCAAAGAAACCGGCGCAACCCCGCCCCACCAGCATCATGAAAAAGCTTTGCGCACTGGCGCAGGCGATGGACGAGACGATGAACAGCGCCATCGCGCTGCCCAGCACCAGCTTGCGGCCGAACCGGTCGGACAGCACGCCGAACAGCAGCGACCCGAAACCCAGCCCCAGAAAATAGACGCTGATGATCAGCTGTCGATCATTGGGATGCGGGATCGCCAGGTCGCGGCCGATGTCGGGCAGGGCCGGCAGCATCGGGTCGATCGACATCGCGTTCATCGCCATCAGGCATGCGCATAGCAGCACGAATTCGCGGAAATGAATGTCCTTGGCGGCTGACGCTGGCGAAACAGGGGGGGTGGGACTCATGCGGGGGCTATGCGGGCAACCGGCCGTTGATTCCAGTCCCAATGCGCCACCTGCCATCAGAAGTGCGCGGGATAGTGAGGGTTCGGCCTTATGCGAAGCGTTCCCCCGGCCTGCGCCGAGGAACGAAAAGCCATAGGTTCACATCGATGTCGGTCGATATTCGCGGAAAGTCTAACGATCAGACCATTATGGCAAAAATTCCGTTAACCATTTTTTATCGCTTCCCGATCAAACCTGCTCCTCGTGGAAAAGGGGTCGCAATCCATTGAGCTAGTTTGAAAGACGGGGGAAACATCATGGCTAACAGTATCAAGAGCGCAGAATTTCTTATGCAGGCCCGCCAGTCGCGGGCGACCTATGGTTCGGCGGACGAGTGTTTCGATCTGGGCGTGGCCTATAGCTGCGGCACTGGCGACCTGCCGATCGACCTGATCGAAGCGCATAAATGGTTCAACCTCGCCGCGCTGCGTGGCAGCGAGCAGGGCCAGTCGATGCGCGCCGAAATCGCCGAGGAAATGACCGCGCGCCAGATCGCCGAAGCCCAGCGCCAGGCCCGCGCCCTCATCGCCGCCGGCCAGTTGCGCGCCGCCTGATCAGCCGCCTTTCCTGAACGGCGTCCGTTCGGCCAGCCACAGCCGGTCGCGCTGTACGCCTTCCCGTTCGGCCACCAGAAAATCGGCGACCGCCCGGCGAAAACCCGCATTGGGCAGAAAATGCGCGGAAAAGGTCGGCTCGGGTGCATAGCCGCGCGCCAGCTTGTGACCGCCCTGCGCGCCTGCCTCCACCTTGCTAAGGCCGCGCGCGATCGCCGCGTCGATCGCCTGATAATAGCAAAGTTCGAAATGCAGGTTGGGCACATCCTGCGAACAGCCCCAATAGCGGCCATAGAGCGTGTCACCGCCGATCAGGTTGAGCGCGCCCGCGATCGGTTGCCCATCCCGCAGCGCCAGGATCAGCAAAATCTTGTCCGCCATCGTCTCCCCCAAAATGGAGAAGAAAGCGCGGGTCAGATAGGGCTGCCCCCATTTGCGCGCGCCGGTATCCTGATAGAAATCCCAGAAAATATCCCAATGCGCCTCGGTCAGGTCGCCGCCGGTGAGATGGACGATCTCCAGCCCTTCGACCGCGCGGGCGCGTTCCTTGCGAATATTCTTGCGCTTCTCGCTCGACAGGTCGGTCAGGAAATCGGCGAAGCTGCCATAGCCCCGGTTGGTCCAATGATATTGGCTGTCCTCCCGGATCAGCCAGCCCGCCGCCTCGAACAGCGGCACCTCCTCCGGCGCGATGAAGGTCGCATGGGCGGACGACAATTCGTTGCGCTCCACCAGCATCTCGATTCCGGCGATCAATGCGGGCGCCATAGCCTTGTCGCGCAGCAACAGCCGGGGACCGGGCACGGGGGAGAAAGGCGCGGCGATCTGGATCTTGGGATAATATTGCCCGCCGGCCCGTTCCCACGCCTCGGCCCAACCATGGTCGAACACATATTCGCCCTGGCTATGGCTTTTGCCGTAAGCCGGCGCGGCGGCGGCGATCTGCCCGTCAGGCCCGTCGATCACGATCGGCAAGGGTTGCCATCCACTGCCTTCGCCGACGCTGCCGGATCGCTCCAGTGCGACCAAAAAATCCCAACTTATGAATGGGTTATTCTGTCCGGCGCAGGCGTCCCACTGCGTCCGGTCGAAATCCGCCACTCCCGACGCGATGCGCGCCACCACGTCAATCACGGGGCCGCTCGAAGATGATCTGGTCGGCATGGGCGGCGCCGGACGCCTGCTCCGCCGCGCTGCGCACGGTCCATGTCAGCACGGGCGTCCCCTTGGTTTGGGCATGGCGGGACAGGCGGGATGGCAGGTCGCGAATATCACAGGCCAGAAAGTCGGGCTTCGACAGCCAAAGTGCAAGAGCGCGTTCGATCGCCCCGCGCAAACGCCCCTTGCCCTGCTGCGTCAGGACAAGCCCATGCACCTGTCCAACTCGCTGTCGCAAAAACCAGCGGACCGCCCATGGATTGAAGGACATGACCGCTACCGGCGCATCGGGCCAGGCCGCCAGATCGCGCGCTACCGCCGCGCAAACGGCCTCGACCTGCCGCCCGTCCGCCTTGATCTCGACCAGCAATGGGGTGCGTCCCCCGCATCGTGCCAGCAGTGCCGACAGGCGCGGGATCGTACCGCCATCGGGGAGGGTGATCTGGTCCAATATGGCGGCGTCCAGCGCCGCGACCGCCGCGTCGCGCCCGGTCATCCGCGTCAACGCGGTGTCATGAAAGACGAAGGCGACGCCATCCCGGCTCGCCCGGACATCGCATTCGATACCATATCCTTCGGCGATGGCGGCGTCGAACGCCGCCGTCCCATTTTCACTCAGCCTTTGCCCGTCCGTCTGGCCATGCAGTCCGCGATGGGCGAAGGGCCGGGCGGTCAGCCAATCAGGCGTCCGCTTTGACAAGCACCACCGCGTCGATTTCCACCACAGCGCCCAGCGGCAGCACCGGCACACCGACCGCGCTGCGCGCATGCTTGCCCGCTTCGCCGAACACTTCGACCATCAGTTCCGACGCGCCATTGGCGACCTTGGGCTGGTCGGTGAAGGACGGCGCGCTGCTGATGAAGGCGCCCAGCTTCACGATCCGCTCGACCCGGTCCAGCGACCCCAGCGCCGCCTTGATCTGGGCGATCAGGTTGAGGCCACATACTCGCGCGGCGGCGACGCCATAATCCAGGTCGCGGTCTTCACCCAGGCGGCCGGTCATCAGGCCGTCGGGCGCCAGCGCAATCTGGCCGCTGATATGCAGAAGACCATTGGCCTCGACCGCCGCGACATAGGCGGCGACGGGCGCGGCGGCTTGCGGCAGGGTGATGCCCAGTTCGGTCAGGCGGGCTTCGATGCTCATGAAAGGACTCCTTGATTGTTATGCATGTCGATCGGGGCCGGCCCTTGCGCCAGCTTGTCGGTGATCCAGTTTTCGGCGGCCGCCCAATTGTCGATCCGGGCATGCGCATAAGCCGCATCCTCGACATATTCTGCCATTTCCGGCTCTCCCACCAGATGCAGCCGCCATACGCCCGGCGCATGGATCGCCACCGAATGATGATGTTCGGCCAGATCGTCGACGAACAGGGCGACGCTGGGCTGCCGATCCGCGACGATTTTCGCCAGCGCCCGGCCTTTGCCGCCCTGGTTCCAATGGACCGGCAGATGCAGGCCATGGGTCGCCAGCTGATCGGCGCGCGGCTGCTGGTGCCGCTCGGTGATATTGGTCAGTACGACGATGTCGGCAATGGCGGACAGTCGATGCAACGCCTCGATCGCGCCCGCGATCGGCGTCTGCCGGTGCATTTCCGTCTCGAAAAAGCCCAGCAGCAACGCCCACACCAGCTCGCGCTCCACCACCACGCCGCTATCCTTGTGGCGCAGCGCCTCGGCAAAGCCGCGTTCCTGCATGTCGAAATGCACATCATGCGTCTCGTCCAGCCACTGGCGGAACGGCACCACCATATGCAGCAGCACCTCGTCGCAATCGGTGATGATCAGGGGGCGGGTCATCGGTTCAATCTCTCCTGCGCCGCGATCAGGGCGGCGGGGGTGGTGTCGATCGCTTCGGCGCAGGCGATCAGGTCCGGCTCATGATCCGCCAGGAATGCCAGCACCGCGCTCAATATGGCGGGGTCGCCAATCCCGGCGCGCAACGCATCGACGTCCAGCCCCGTCAGCGACAGCAGCCGGTCCGCACGCCCCCCGTCGCTCAGCGTCCATCCCAGCGCCATCAGCGCCAAGGTCGCAGGGTCGGGATTGCTATCCTGCTTGCCATTCTCTGTGTCGGGTCGCATGATCGGCTTTCGGGGCGGAGCGGCTGGTTAGGCGCTCCAAAATCATTTTCGGACCGCGGGTGACTGGTGGCAAAGCGCGTGCTCGTTGTCGAGGACAACGAACTCAATCTCAAACTTTTTTGCGACCTGCTGCGCGCGCACGGGCATGAAGTGTTGCCGCTGCGCGACGGGCGCGACGTGCTGGCGCAAGCGCAGGGCTTCCTGCCTGATCTTGTCATCACCGACATCCATCTGCCCCATGTCAGCGGCCTTGATCTTATCGTCTCGCTGAAGGCGGATGATCTGCTGTCCGCCGTGCCGATCATGGCCGTCACCGCCTATGCGGGGCATGGGGATGAGGAACGCATCCGGGCCGCCGGCGCGCAGGCCTATGTGTCCAAACCCATTTCCGTGCTGCGCTTCGTGGAGCAGGTGAACGCGCTTCTGTAATGGCGACGGGCGCATTGTCACCGTCCTGTCACGCCCGTTTCATCATGTCGCCTTCATTCGGAAGGGATGGCGTCATGTCCCTCTGTCAACTGCCTCCGCCAAGGCGCGGCGCCCTGCCGACAGCCTGATCACAGGGGTAGAACCACAATGTCTCATCTGACCGACGAGGCGCGCGCGCCCTATCGCGACGCGCAGCCCGAAATCAGTTTTGGCGAAAACAGCCTGGAAGCGATCGTCGCCGCTAATCCGGGCCGCCGCAGCGTGCTGAAGAACGGCCTTCTGGGCCTGTCGATCCTGCCGATGCTGGGTACGCTGGCCGCCTGCGACGATGATGACGATAGCAGCAGCCCAACGCCGACCCCGACGCCCACGCCGACCCCAGCCCCCACGCCCAGCTACGGCGTCAACTTCGCCTCCGTCGCGATCAACAGCAACGACACGGTCACCGTGCCGGCGGGCTACACCGTCGATGTCGTGCTGAAGGCCGGCGATCTGGTCGAACCGGGCACCGCCTTCGTCAACGGCACCTTCCCCACCAGCGTCAGCCAGACGGCGGCCTGGGCCGGCGGCAACCATGACGGTATGGAATATTTCGAACTGTCGGGCACGGATGCCAATAGCGGCGGCCTGCTCGCCATCAACTTCGAACTGCCCGACTATAATATCCTCTTCTCCAACGGCACCTACAACGCGGCCACCGCGACCGCCGAACAGAAGCAGATCGCCCTGTCGGCCGTCGGCATCGCCGTGGTCGAAGTGGCCAAGGGCACGGATGGCAAATTTGCGGTGAAGGCCGGATCGCGCTTCAACAAGCGGTATAGCGGCAACACCAATTATCGTGTGGGCGGCCCCGCGGCAGGCGCGCTGCCGACGACCATTCGCGGCATGCTGAACAATTGTTCCAGCGGACGGACCCCCTGGGGTACCTATCTGACCTGCGAAGAGACGACGAACAATTATCTCGATCCGACGCAGCCCAACAACAGCTATGGCTGGGTCGTCGAAATCGACCCCTATCAGGAACTGGCACCCGCGACCAAGCGCACCGCCATGGGCCGTTTCAGCCACGAAAACGTCGCCTATATGACCGACGCCAACAACCGCGTCGCCTTCTACATGGGTGACGATTCCACGCCGGGCTGCATCTATAAATTCATCCCCGACCGCGCCTTCAACCTCAACAACCGCGCCGCCAACACCGACCTGCTCGATTATGGCACGCTCTATGTCGCGCGCTTCAATGCCGACGGCACGGGCGAATGGCGTGCGATGGTTCAGGGTCAGAACGGCCTCGTCGCCGGTGCCGCCGATCCGGGCAATGTCAGCCAGTCGACGACGCCGCCCACCCCGACGGCGGTCAATTTCAACACCCAGTCCGACGTGCTGATCAATGCCCAGTCGGCCGCGCGCGTCGCGGGCGGTACGGTCATGGACCGTCCGGAATGGATCACGGTCGCGCCCAACAAGCAGTCGATCTTCGTGACGCTGACCAACAATGGCAGCCGCCGCGTGACCGATGCCGCCAACCCGCGCGTCACCAATCTCCACGGCCATATCCTCAAATTCCGCGAAACGGGCGATTCGCCGCTGGCGACCCGCTTCACCTGGGAAATCTTCCTTCAGGTGGGCAACCCGTCGCTGACCGAAGCCAATCTCAAGGGCAATATCAGCGGGGATTATTTCTCCAGCCCCGATGGCATCCGCATCGACCCGCAGGGCCGCCTCTGGGTGCAGACCGACCATAATCTGACCGGCAACGCCGGTACGCTGAACGGCGCCGCATCCAACATGACCCAGGCGTTCGGCAACAATTCGATGTACTATATCGATCAGGCCACCAAACAGTCGAAGCGCTTCCTGGTCGGCCCGGCCGGCTGCGAGATCACCGGCATCGCCTATACGCCGGACCTCAAGAGCTTCTTCATCAACATCCAGCATCCGACCGGCAACTGGCCGGTGTCGGGCCAGCAGCCGCGCTCCTCGACCATCGTGGTGCGTCGCACGGACGGCCAACCGGTCGGCAACTAAGCACCATCAAATCCCCTCCCGCCTGCGGGAGGGGCATAGGGGAGGGCCTGTTACAGGCTCTCCCTTTTTTGTGCGCTCCTGAACCACGCTCACAGCAACAGGAAAAGGCCCGCTCCCCAAAGGGACGGGCCTTTTCCTGTTCGTCAGAAGCGACGGATCAAGCGCGCGGGCACGACGCCCGCAAGCGGCTTACTTGATCTTGGCTTCCTTGAATTCGACATGCTTGCGCACGACCGGGTCATACTTGTTGAAAGTGAACTTCTCGGTCTTGGTGCGCGGATTCTTCTTGGTGACGTAGAAGAAACCAGTGTCAGCCGTGCTGACGAGACGGATCTTGACGGTTGCCGGCTTGGCCATGGCCCTATTCCCTGGTCTTGAAATGCGTAAAAAGAAAAGCGGCCCACAGCGGACCGCCCCGTTTCAGCGGTGGCCCTTGGGGCAGATTCGGCTCCATGTCAAGGCTGAGGCGGTAAATGGCGGCGCCCGATCCACGCTTTACATGGCTTTAACCAATCAGGCGCATGATCTTTCATGGGGCGATAGACGGGGGACTTTCCCATGCGACATGATCCGAAACTGGCCATTTTGAGCGACCTGATGCGTCGGATCGATGGTCTTGCGAGCCAGCGCGGCCATGTTTCCGCGCCGCGTATGCAGGATGAACTGGCGCAGATCCGCCATATCGCCCGCGCCTTTCGCCTCGACACGATCGAGGGGTTGGCCGGCACGCTCGAATCGGCGCTGTCTCTGCATGGCCTTGGCCCGATCGTTCTGTCCTATCTGGACCTGATGCGTGAAGCGATCAGCCACGACATGCCGCAGGCTATGATCGTGCCGATGATCCCGCACACCGCTACGGTCGCCACATTGCCGCTGCACGCCTGATTCGCACGATCTGATGGACGCATTGCTCATTGCCCTGCTGGGATGCCTGCTTGGCGAAATGGGCGGTAAGAGCCAGTTGCTCGTCCTCGCGCTCGCCACGCGCTATAATCGTAACGGCGCGATCATTGTCGGCATCGTCCTGGCGGCCGTCGCCAATGCCGCCTTTTCCGCGCTCGCCGGTGCCTGGATCGGCCCGATGCTGGGGCCGGACGCCCGCCTGCTGTTCATGGCGCTTTCCATTCTCTTTCTGGGCGCCGGCCTGTTCTGGCCGGCTCGCCAGCCCGATGTGCTGAGCGGTTGGCGGCTTGGCGCGGTCTTCACCACCGCCATCGGCCTCTTCATCCTGAGCTTTGGCGAAGGTCCGCAATTTCTGATACTTGGCATAGCGACCCGCACTGCCGATCCTTGGCTGGCCGGCATCGGCGGCGCGATTGGCGTCATCGCGGCATTGGTGCCCGTCGTGCTGGGCCGCGACCACCTGCTGGCTGCCCTGCCGCTGCGGGCTATTCGCTGGGGTGGCGGCGTGGTGATGCTGATCACCGGCGCGCTGATGGGTCTTTCGGCAGTCGGCCTGCTCTGATCGCCAGTCCCTGATCGACCGGTTGGATCAGGCTGATCGGGATTTTGCACCGCAAAAAATGGCACCAACTTGCCCCGCGATCATTATATGTCCGAAATCATTTCCGCGAACAGGAGGACATTGCATGACCGCCCCCGATCTGAAGACCCCGACCGACCTGAAGAGCAATGCCATCAAGTCCGTGGCCGATGCGCTGAACGGCGCGCTAGCGGATGCCTATGCGCTGTATCTCAAGACCAAGAATTTCCACTGGCACGTCTCTGGTCCCCATTTCCGCGACTATCATCTGATGTTCGATGAACAGGCGACCGAAATCCTGGGCGTGACCGACCTGATCGCGGAGCGTGTGCGCAAGACCGGCAATGTCACCCTGCGCTCCATCGGCGACATCGCCCGTCATCAGACCGTCAAGGATAATGACGCCGAATTCGTCGCGCCCGCCGACATGCTGAAGGAATTGCGCGACGACAATCTCGCGCTGGTCGAAACCTTCCGCGCGGTGAAGGCCGCCGCGACCGAAGCGGGCGATAACGCAACCGAAGGCATTGTCGACGATTGGACCGATCAGGCCGAACAGCGCGCCTGGTTCCTGTTTGAAGCAGCCCGCGGCGCCTGATTCGCCTTTTGACCAAATAAAAAGCCCGCCGGCGCAAACCGGCGGGCTTTTTCATGTCGGTTAGGGGACGCTCAGTCCTCGTTTACCACCGCAATCGCCACGATTTCGATCGCCTCGACCTTCCCGGCAAAATCGACCTTCTCGCCGACCTCTGCATCCATCATCGCGCGGGCGAGGGGGGAAGAAAAGCTGATCCGCCCCGCATGCGGATCGGCCTCGTCGTCGCCGACCAGCGCGACCGTCTTCTCCTGCCGGTTCAGTCGATAAGTAACGCGCGTGCCAAAGGCGACCGCTTGCGGCTCCGCCACCGGTCGCAATTCCGCCGTCGCCAGCCGGGTGCGCCAATAGCGCAGCACCCGCTTATGCTTCTTGCCGGCCTCTTCCTCCATGTCGGCGGTATCGACGGCCTCCAGCGCCTCAACCTTCTCCCGCGTCAGCCGCAGCCCGCGCACCGTCACCCAATTGGGGCCGGGCGGGATCGGCAGCTCGAACTTGGGCTCCATATGCTCATCATCGCTCTCGCGACGAAAGGCGACACTCACGTCATCACTCTCCTGCAAATCGTCCGTTCTGCCGCGAACGGCGTCCGCAGCATGGCCCAACCCGTCCCTATGTCGGGATCAATCCTCGTCGAACAAGCCCGCCAGCTGCTCGACCATCGTGCCGCCCAGCTGCTCGGCGTCCATGATCGTCACCGCGCGGCGATAATAGCGCGTCACGTCATGCCCGATGCCGATCGCCACCAGCTGCACCGGCGACTTGTTCTCGATCCAGTCGATCACCTGCCGCAAATGCCGCTCCAGATAGGTGCCACTATTCACCGACAAGGTCGAATCGTCCACCGGCGCACCGTCGGAGATTACCATTAAGATGCGCCGCTCTTCGGGCCGCGCGATCAGCCGGCTATGCGCCCACAACAGCGCCTCGCCGTCGATATTTTCCTTCAACAGCCCTTCGCGCATCATCAGGCCCAGATTCTTGCGCGCGCGCCGCCACGGATCGTCCGCCTTCTTGTAGACGATATGGCGCAGGTCGTTCAGCCGCCCCGGCATCGGCGGACGCCCGGCGGCCAGCCATTCCTCGCGGCTCTGCCCGCCCTTCCAGGCGCGCGTGGTAAAGCCCAAAATCTCGGTCTTGACCCCGCACCGCTCCAGCGTGCGCGCCATGATGTCGGCGCTGATCGCTGCGATGCTGATCGGCCGACCGCGCATGGAGCCTGAATTGTCGATCAGCAGCGTGACGACCGTATCGCGAAACTCGGTATCCCGCTCGATCTTGTAGGACAGCGAATGGGTGGGATCGATCACGATCCGCGCCAGCCGCGCCGCGTCCAGCATGCCCTCTTCCTGATCGAAGTCCCACGACCGCGACTGCTGCGCCATCAATCGCCGCTGCAACCGGTTGGCGAGCTTCGTGACCGCCCCCTGCAAGCTGACCAGCTGCTGGTCGAGGAAGCCGCGCAGCCGCGCCAGCTCATCCTCGTCGCACAATTCTTCCGGGCTGACGACTTCGTCGAACTTCACCGTATAGGGCTTGTAATCGAAGCCGGGCGGCAGATCGGACATCGGTCGATTCGGGCGGACCGGCATCATGCCTTCCTCGCCCATATCGTCCGCGCCTTCGTCGCTGTCGGCGTCGAAATCCTCGCTATAGTCGGTTTCGCCCTCTTCGGTGTCGCCGCCCTGATCCTCGGCGCGCGCCTCGGCGTTCATGTCGCTATCGCCGGATTCCTCCTGGCCGCTCTCGCCCTCTTCCTGCTGATCCTCCTGATCCTCGCCCTCATCCTGCGATTCGGGCTCTTCGGTATCGGGCGGCACATCGGCGTCGATCAGTTGCAGATGCTCCAGCATCGCGGTCGTCAACTTCTGGAACGCGCACTGGTCGTCGATCGCCATGGTCAGCGCGTCCAGGTCACGCCCCGCCTTGTCCTCGATCCACTGGTCGACCATGGCGACGCCCGCTTCCACATCCTTGGGAATGGCTTGCCCGGTCAGCCGCTCGCGCACCTTGAGCGCCAGCGCCGTGGACAGCGGCACCTCGTCGGCCGAACGCGCCCGGCGGATCGCATCGGACTTCAGTCGCAGGTCCAGCGCGTGGTTCAGGTTGGCGCGCACGCCTTCCATCGACCGGGCGCCGATCGCCTCGACCCGCGCTTGCTCGACCGCGTCGAACACCGCGCGCGCCACGGCCTCGCCCGGCGCCGAATGGGCGTGGATCCTGGGGTTGTGATGGCGCAGCTTCAGCGCGGACGCATCGGCAAAGCCACGCGCCAGCGCCACCTGATCGGCGGGCAGGGCACGGCCGGGCGTCGGCACCTTGATCGCCTTGCCCACGGCATGGGGGGTATCGGCGGTAAAGCCGACCTCGACCTCCGCATCGCGGGTGATCGCGCGCGCCACGCCGGACAGCACATCCTTGAAGGCGTCGATGGGTGACCGTTCGCTCATGGAATCAGCAATGCCTCACGCAGCGCCGCCTGCTCGGAGGCACCCACGCCAAGCACATCACGCAAATAGCCGTCGACACCGCCATGCAGCGTATCGAAATGGTTGAACAAAGCCTGCAGATAGGCGACGTCGGCAACCAGCAGCGGCTCCAGCACATCCGCCCGCGCCTGCTTCAACCGGCTCAAATGACTTTCGCCCTGCGCCAGCCGCCATGTCCAGTCGGCATGGCTGTTGGTCAGCAGATAATCCTCGACGATGACATCGCGCGACACGCCCAGCGCCGCCAGCACCATCGCTGCGCCCGCGCCGGTTCGGTCCTTGCCCGCCGAACAGTTGATCAGGATCGGCAAATGGCCCTCCAGCATCTGCCGGAACATCGCGGCATAGGCCTCCGCATGGTCGGTCGCGATCTCATGATAGACGGCCAGCATCGCCGCCTTCATATCCGCAGCCGTCGTCCGCTCCTGACGCACCATGTCCACCAGCACGCCGGTCGCGCCGCTATAGTCGCGGCAATAATAATCGACGGACGCATCATGCCAGCTGGTCGGTTCCGACTTGCGCTCGCCCGGACGCCGGAAATCGCAGATCGCCCGGATGCCCAGCGACCGCAGCTGCGCGCTGTCCTCGGGCGTCAGCAACGCCATCGTGCCCGACCGGTACAGCATGCCGCGCCGGATCATGCGCCCGTCCGCCGTCGGATAGCCGCCGAAATCCCGTAAGTTGAATGCGCTCGCCAACGGCAGCCCGCTGCGCTCGATCACCGTCTCGCTCATGGCCGCTCCGGCTCCCCGACGCGCGGCACGGCGATCGTCTCGATCTGCGTCTCGACCTCGCTCATCAGCTTGTGGACCGGGCATTTCGCCGCGACCGCGATCAGCTTGTCATGCTGCTCGTCGCTCATGTCTCCGGTCAGCGCGATGCGCGTGGTCAGCTTGTAGACGCCCTTGCGCTCCTGGCTCGCATCGCGAACCACGCCGACATGGATGGCCTCCACCGGAATATCGTTGCGCTGCGCATACCAGAGCATGGTCATCGCCTTGCACGCGCCCAGCGCCGTATCATAGAGGTCGTGCGGGTCCGGTCCGGCATCATGCCCGTCCGGCGCCGACATGTCGGCCACGATCTCATGGCCACGGATGCTGATCCGGTGCGCGGTGCTGCCATTGGGGTCGATCCGTTCGACGACGATCATCTCTTGTCTCCCTGCCGTGGGGCAGGGCGAACGGTCAGTTCGCCCGGCTCGCCACGCTTTCCGGCAGATCCTTGCCGAACACGCGCTGATAATATTCGGCGACCAATGCGCGTTCCGCCTCATCGCATTTGTTGAGGAAGGACAGGCGGAAGGCGAAGCCGACATTCTTGAAGATCAGCGCATTTTGCGCCCAGCTGATCACGGTGCGGGGCGACATGACGGTCGAAATATCGCCGTTGATGAAGCCCTGTCGCGTCAGTTCGGCGACCTTGATCATATTCTCGACTTCCTTGCGGCCGCCTTCATGATCATATTCGCCCGACTTCGCCAGAACCACCTGCGCCTCGGTCGCGGCGGGCAGGTAATTCAATGCCACGACCAGATTCCACCGGTCCATCTGGCCTTGGTTGATCTGCTGCGTGCCATGATACAGGCCCGTCGTGTCGCCCAGACCCACCGTATTGGCGGTCGCGAACAGGCGGAAATGCGGGTTGGGCCGGATCACGCGATTCTGGTCGAGCAGCGTCATCTTGCCGTCCGTCTCCAGCACGCGCTGGATCACGAACATCACGTCCGGGCGGCCGGCATCATATTCGTCGAACACCAGGGCGACCGGGCGCTGCAACGCCCAGGGAAGCAGGCCTTCCTTGAACTGCGTCACCTGCTGCCCGTCCTGCAACACGATCGCGTCGCGCCCGACCAGGTCGATACGGCTGATATGCGCGTCCAGGTTGATGCGGATGCACGGCCATTTCAGGCGCGCGGCGATCTGTTCGATATGGCTGGACTTGCCGGTGCCGTGATAGCCCTGCACCATGACGCGGCGATTATAGGCAAAGCCCGCCAGGATCGCCAAAGTGGTGTCCGGGTCGAACACATAGGCGGGGTCGAGGTCGGGGACGCGCTCGTCGGCCTCCGAAAAGGCCGGGATCTTCATATCGACATCGATGCCGAAAATCTCCCGCGCATCCACTTCGCGGTCGGGCGCTTCCAGCAGCGTTTCGGCGCGGGTGTCAGGCTGGACGTTGGAAATATCGGTCATCGGGTCCGTCATCTTTCTGCGAGTCACTCGCGCCCTAACCCAAATTCAAAGCGCGTGTCGATAGAGTGGCGCTTCGCAACGCGGCGATCAAGCTGCCCATTCCGCCAAATTGGCTTCCTCGCCGATCAACGCCAATCCATGGGCGATGGAGGTCAGCTCGCCCCCGGTCGCCAGCCTGTCTTGCCCGAAACGTGCCCGGAAAATGTCGCGGATCGCGGGAATCAGCGACGATCCACCGGTCAGGAACACCCGGTCGATAGTATCAGGCGCCACATTCGCCTTGGCCAGCGCCTTGTCCACCGTCGCCTCGATCTGCGCGATATCAGGCGCGATCCAGCCTTCGAAATCGGCGCGCGACACCGCTTGCTCGATCTCCAGCCCACCGCCCGAAAAGCGGAAAGTCGCATTGTCCTGTTCCGACAGCGCCCGTTTCAGCGCGCCGACCGCATCATAGAGCGGATAGCCCAGTTCCTTTTCGATCACCGTGATCATCCGGCCGATCGCCGCCGGCTCCTTCGCCGTCTTCTGCAATCGGGCCAATTCCTCCATCGTGCGACGATTGCGCATCAACGCCAGCCGCGACCAGTCGGCAAAGTCGGCGAAATAGCTGCGCGGTATCTCCAATTCCTTGCCGAAACTCTGATAGCCGCCGCCCTTGCCCAGCATCGGCAGCACCAGATTGTCGAGAATGCGATAGTCGAACCTGTCGCCGGCCAGGCCGATGCCCGCCGACCCCAGCGGCGTCGCCCGCCGCGCCGCACCCGGCGCTTCGATCCGCACCAGTGAAAAGTCGCTCGTACCGCCGCCGAAATCCGCGACCAGGATGGTGGCGGCATGGTCGATCCGACTGGCATAGCTGAACGCCGCGCCCAGCGGCTCATAGACATAATGGACTTCGGTTCCGAATCCCTCGAACATCGCGTCATAGCGTTTGCGGGCCAGCGCCTCGTCCGGCCGCGAACCTGCATATTCGACCGGCCGCCCGACGACGATGCGTTCCGGGCGCTTGTCCAGCATACCGCCGGCATGGCCGATCATCCGCCCCAGGAACATCTGCCCCAATTCCTCGAAGCGGAATCGCTTCTCGAACACATTGGCGCTTTCGAAGATCGCGCTGGCCGCCACCGACTTGAACGATTGCAGGAAGCGACTGTCCTCGGGATATTCCATATATTCCGCGATCGCCCACGGCCCGGCCTCATGCGCCATGCCGCCCTTCACCGCCTCGTCATGCCAGAAGCAGAGAGCGGACCGGAACACCGCGCCGGTCGCCTGTTCGCCGGCAAATTCCACCAGCTGCGACTCCCCGCCCGCCGCCAGCGCAGCCACGCTGTTGGTCGTGCCGAAATCTAGGCCCAGCGCACGCGGCACCTGCTGCATGAAAAATCTCCGGAGCATTGAGCATTTTCAAAGCGCTGGACTCACCTGCTGACTTGGAAATGCGTAAAACAAAAACAGATGTAGATATCCGATATGACCGGATGCCTACCCTGCGAAAGGCCGGGCGCTATGACAGTCCTGTCGGACGGGGGCAAGGGGGGCTGCGCTGTCCTACATCCCGCCCTTATGATAGAAAGGCAACCGGCTCCTTATCCCTGTCCGCTCCGCTTTCATCCACGCAGCAAAATTTCCTATTCCCGCACGATAATGTCGAAATATGCGGGAAAAGTGCGAAGTTAAGCGAAAACCGAAGCCTTCTTCAAATGCCCATAGGCCTCGATCACGCTCTGTAACGCGCCTTCATGGCTGCGGTCCCCGCCATTATGGTCGGGATGATAGCGGCGCAGCAATTCGGTGTAGCGCGTGCGCAACGCCTTGCGATCGGCGTCGATGGACAGGCCCATGACCGACATCGCCTTGCGATCCTCGGCCGACAGGAACCGGCCATCCTGGCGCATCTGGTTGGCTTCGCGCGCCTTGGCCACCCGCTCCTTGAACTTGGCGCCGATCGCATCGAGCGGATCGGAAAAATCCGACCATTTGGGCGGCGGGCTGTGCGCGTTGGACGAAAAGGCACGCGTCTCCCGCTCCCACCCGGCATAGGGACGCTGGGCGTCGGCAATCTCTTCGGGCGACATGCCGGTGAAGAAATTATAGCCCTGGTTGAAGGCCTTCACATGGTCCAGGCAGAACCAGCGCCAGCGCGGGCCTTCGTCGCCCGGCCGGGCGCTGCCCTCCGCAGGTGGCGCGCGGAACTCGCCCGGCTCCGGGCATCCGGGCGCGGCGCAGGGGCGGTCGCCTTCCACCCGGCCATGGAAACGGTTGAAACGGCGTGTCGAGAAAGGGTCGCTGCTCAAGATTGTCCTGATGATCTGGCTGGCAAAGCGGCCTATATAGGAAATATGACCACAGACCTCAAAGGCCCCGTTGCCACAGAAATCGAGGCGCGGCTGCGCGCCGCCCTGTCGCCTGTCCATCTCGCCGTGATCGACGACAGCGAAAAGCATCGCGGCCATGCCGGCCATGACGGATCGGGTGAAAGCCATTTCACCGTCGACATCGTGTCCGATCGCTTCACCGGCCAGACCCGCGTCGCGCGCCAGCGCCTCGTCAACGCCGCCCTTTCCGACCTGCTCGCGGAAAAGGTCCACGCCCTCGCCATCAAGGCCCGCGCACCGGACGAGGCATGAGACTTTAGGCATGGGCCGGGCGTTCATCCTGCTTCGTCAAGCAAGGAGCGCCCGTCCATGGCCTATGATTTCTGGTATTGGCCCACCATTCCGGGTCGTGGCGAATTCGTCCGCCTGACGCTGGAAGCCTGCGGCATCGCCTATCGCGATTGCGCGCGGGAGGAGGGGGGCGATGCCCTGATGGCCGATATGGCGGGTCATGCGGCCGCGCCAGCCTTCGCGCCGCCCTATCTGGCGATCGACGGAACCACCGTCTCGCAGACCGCCAACATCCTCTTCTATCTGTCCGAACGGCATGAATGCGGCCCCTCTGGCATGAAGAGCCGCTATTGGCTGGCACAGCTGCAACTGACCATCATGGATCTGGTGGCCGAGGCGCATGACGTGCATCATCCGGTCGGCGTCGATCTTCATTATGAGGATCAGAAACCTGAATCCCTGCGTCGGGCCCAGGGTTTTCGCGAACAGCGCATCCCCAAATATCTCGGCTATTTCGAGCGCGCCCTGACCACCGACCAGCGGCAATGGCTGGCGGGCACGCGCTGGAGCCATGCCGACCTCTCGCTCTTCCATCTGGTCGCCGGCCTGCGCTACGCTTTCCCCTTGCGCATGGCGACGCTGGCGGCGGGCTTTCCGGCGGTCATGGCATTGCATGACGGGGTTGCGAACCTGCCAGAATTGCAGGATTATCTGGTCAGCGACCGGCGGCTTCCCTTCAGTGAAGAGGATATTTTCCGCCATTATCCCGAATTGGATGCCCCATGACCGCAGACGATCTCATTCTTCAGACCATCACGCCCACCAGCCATGATCTGGGCGATTTTCGGGTATATCGGTCCCTGCCGGTCAGAGAGCGCACGATGGTGGGCCCCTTCATCTTCTTCGATCAGGCCGGCCCTGCCAAGATCGGCGCGGGGCAGGGGATCGACGTGCGCCCGCATCCGCACATCAACCTCGCCACCGTGACCTATATGTATGAAGGCGCCTTCCTTCACCGCGACTCTCTTGGCACGGAGCAGCTGATCGAGGCCGGGGCGGTCAATCTGATGACGGCGGGCAAGGGCATCGTCCATTCCGAACGCTCGCCGGACGACGACCGCGCGAAGATATCGAAGCTGTCGGCGATACAGACCTGGCTCGCTCTGCCCGACCGGTTTGAGGAAATGGACCCAGCTTTCGAGCATGTGGGTGAGGGCGGCATGCCGGTGATCGACGATGGCCATGTCCGCGCGCGCGTGATCATGGGATCGCTCTGGGGCGAAACCTCGCCCGTCACCACCTATGCCCAGACCATCTATGCCGATATTCAGCTGTCGCCGGGCGGGCGGATCGCGATCGACCCGTCCGCCGACGAACGGGCCATCTATGTGTCGGGCGGCGACGCGGCGCTGGATGGGCTCATGCTGGCGCCGCAAACCCTTTATGTCCTGCGCCCCGGCACGACCGCCACGTTGATGAGCGTCGATGGCGGCCGGGTCGTGCTGTGCGGCGGGGAGGCCTTTACCAGTCCGCGTCATGTCTGGTGGAACTTCGTGTCGTCGACCAAGGACCGGCTGATGCAGGCGCGCGAGGATTGGGAAGCGATGCGTTTCCCGCTGATCCCCGGCGACGATCAGGAGTTTATTCCCATCCCGCATGGCCGCCCGAAAACGGTCAGCTATCCCTGATTACTGAACGCCAATTACTGAACGAAGGTCAGCGAGAGATTTTCGGCATTTTTGGGAATGTCGATCCGGCTCTCGTTGATCGACGCTTCCTCGCCGGGCTTCAGCCGCGTCTTGTCCGCCTTCGTGGTCCAGCTAAAGACCAGACGGTTCTGCCGGTCGCGCAACTGCACCAGTACCGGCGGCACCGGCAGCGCCTGCGTCCCGCTGTTCACGATCCGCGCGCCGAAAGCGAAATATTCCTCGCCGGTCGGCAGCTTGCGGCGCTCGGCTGGCTTGGACAGGTAGAAGAGCAGGTCGGGATCGCCCTCTTCGGCGACCAGGCCCATCGACACCATCCAGGCGGGCGGTCCGAAATAGGTGAAGGCGCCACCCGCCGCTGCGATGATCAGGCAGAAACCGATCGCCGCATAGGTCCAGAGTTTCAGCGGATTGCGCCGGGCCTTGGTCGGCGGAGTGGGTACGAAGCGGCTTTCCTCGACTGGATCGACCGGCGCGCCGGCATAGATGTCGTCGAAGCGATGATCGGCAGGCGCAGCAACCGGCGCTGCGACCGACGGTGCGGCGGCAACGGGGGCGTCCTGCTCCACGACAGGATCGGCGGTGACCGGTTCGGGCGCGACGACGGGCGGCGGCGGCGGTGCGGGCGGCGGCGGAGGCGGCGCAACAGGTTCGGGCGGGACGATCGGTGCCTCGACCGGCGCGGTAGCGACGGGCGTTTCCCGTTCGGGCAGGACGGGCGGCGCCTGGAACCAGCTATGCTTGCAGGCGGCGCAGCGGACCTGGCGTCCGTTCGTACCGACGGCCGTGTCGGGAACGACATAACGCGTCGCGCAATTAGGGCACACCAGGATCATTTCGCTTCATAGGCACGGCAGGGACTCGCGCGCAAGACGTCAACGACGATCCGAGTCATTCTGCCGCGACTCGTGGCAGAATGCGGGCCGGGCTTTACGGCGGGGCGCCCGCTGTGCCATGGCTGATACTTGTCGGAAGCAGGGAGCGCGACGGCGCGATAACATTCAGCCATGTCGGCCATCGTCCAGTTCGAAAATGTCGGCCTGCGCTATGGTCTGGACAGTGAAACGCTGTCCGACGTCAGCTTTTCGCTGTCCAGCGGCGGCTTCTATTTCCTGACCGGCGCGTCGGGCGCAGGCAAGACCTCGCTGTTGAAATTGCTCTACTTGGCCCAGCGCCCCAGCCGCGGCGTCATCCGCCTGTTCGGTGAGGATGTGGTGACGTTGCCGCGCAAGCGCCTTCCGGGTTTTCGCCGCCGCATCGGTGTGGTGTTCCAGGATTTCCGGCTCGTTCCGCATCTGTCCGCCTATGATAATATCGCGCTGCCGCTGCGTGTGTCGGGCATGGAGGAGGGCGAGATCGACGCCCCGGTGGTGGAGATGCTGAACTGGGTGGGGCTGGGCGATCGTGGCCAGGCGCGCCCCGCCACTTTGTCGGGCGGGGAGCAGCAGCGCGTCGCCATCGCCCGTGCCGTGATCGGCCGCCCGGAAATATTGGTCGCGGACGAACCGACCGGTAACGTGGACGCCGACATGGCCCGCCGCCTGATGACCCTGTTCGAGGCGCTCAACAGGCTGGGCACCACCATCGTCGTCGCCACCCATGACCTGCCCCTCATCGCGCAGGTATCCGGCGCGCAGATGATGCGGCTGGACAAGGGGCGGCTGGCCGACCCGACCGGCACGCTGCGCTACCCGCCCCAATCCCAGTCGAAGCCGCAGGGCAACGCCTGATGCCCAGCCATGCAGATCGCAAGGCGTCTGCCGCCGCGCGCCATCGCCTGCTGCCCGGCGGTCGTCTGGCCGGGCCGATGCCGTGGATCATCGCGATCATGATGTTCCTGACCGTGCTGGCCGCCGCCGCCGGGCTGGGCCTGGGTGCCGCCGTCCGGTCCATGAGCGCCGACCTTGCCGGGCGCGCCAGCGTGCAGGTGGTGGAGGCCGACGCGCAGGTTCGCGCCCAGCTGGCGGCACGGACCCTGACGGCGCTGCGATCCTCCAACAGCGTGCGCGCGGCCGATCCGGTCGATCCGGCCGCGCTGGCCGACCAGTTGCGCCCCTGGCTGGGCGATGCGGCGACCAGCGGCGACCTGCCGGTGCCCGCACTGATCGACGTCATGCTGACGCCCGGCGATGCGGAGGCCAAGATTGGCAGTCTGCGCCGTCTGCTCGCCAATCTGTCGCCCAAATTGCGGATCGAACCCCATGCCGCCTTCCTGCTGCCGCTGGCCGGACTGATGAGCGCGCTGGGCTGGCTGTCGGCGGGTGTCGTGCTGTTGATGATCCTGGCGACCGGCGCCGTCGTCGTTTTGGCGGCGCGCGGCGCGCATGACAGCCATCGCGGCACGATCGACGTGCTGCACCTGATGGGATCGACCGATGTGCAGATCGCCCGGCTGTTCCAGCGCCGCATCGGTCTGGACGCGTTGATGGGCAGTGCGCTCGGCTTTTCCTTCGCCGCGTTCGTCATCCTGTTGATCGGCCTGCGCCTTGCCGCCACCGGATCGGACCTGATCGGCGCGGTCGAACTCGACATGCGCGGCTGGCTGATCCTTGTGGCGTTGCCGATCTTCGGCGTGGTGCTGGCGACGCTGGCGGCGCGTTGGACGGTGCTGCGGGCTTTGGGTCGGGCACTGTGATCGTCCGTTTCTTCGCCATCACGCTGCTGGCCTGGATGCTGGGTTTCGCCTGGTTCGGCATCTTCCTGCCCCAGCCGTTGGACGGGCGGCAGACCGATGCGATCGTCGTGCTGACCGGCGGGGCGGGGCGTATCGATCGCGGTATCGCCCTGTTGCAGGACGGTTCGGCCAAGCGGATGCTGATTTCCGGCGTGGACCGCTCCGTTCGCCCAGTCGAACTGGCGGTGCAATATAAGACCCCCGAAAGCCTGTTCAGCTGCTGCATCACGCTGGGCCGCGAAGCGATCGACACGCGTTCCAACGGGCTGGAGACGGCGCGCTGGCTGGAGCGGCGCGATTACAAGACCGTGCGCCTGATCACCACCGACTGGCATATGCGCCGCGCCGCGCTGGAACTGCGCCAGTCGATGCCGGACGGCAAGGTGACGATCGTCTATGACGCGGTGCCCAGCCGCCCGAGCCTCACCATATTGGCGCGGGAATATAATAAATATCTGTTGCGGCGCATCGCCGCGCTCATCGGCATCTGATCGGACCTGCATGTGATCGTCATCCGCTCCATTCTCTTCGCGCTGGCCTTCTACCCAGGCAGCCTGATCTTCGTGCTGTGGGCCATGGCCTTTGGCTGGGCCACGCCGCTGATGGTGCAGAATACCGCGACCAACTGGAGCCGTTTCCATCGCTGGTGCGTGCGCCGGCTGCTGGGGCAGCGGATCGTGGTGGAGGGCGACCTGCCGATCGGTCCCTATCTCTACATCGCGAAACATGAATCGATGTTCGAGACGATCGACATATTGTGCCTGTTCGATCGACCGGCGATCGGCGCCAAGCGGGAATTGTTCGACATCCCGCTCTGGGGCGGGATCGCCCGACGCTACGGCCTCATCCCCATCGAACGCACCGCTGGGGCCAGTGCCTTGCGTACCTTGCGCGCGGCGGCGAAGGACCGGATCGCGCAGGGCCGCGCCATCTGCCTCTTCCCCGAAGGCACCCGCGTGCCGCACGGCGAATCGCCGCCGCTCAAGGCCGGGTTCGCCGGCCTTTACAGCCTGCTCGGCCTGCCCGTCGTGCCGATCGCCATCGACAGCGGGCGGGTGTCGCCGCGCGGCAAATTCCTCAAGCGTCCCGGCACCATCACCTACAAGGTGGGCGAGATCGTGCCGGTCGGCCTGGACCGCAAGGAGGCCGAGGCGCGGGTCCATGCGGCGATCAACGCGCTCAATTAGGGCGGGATGACTGTGCGGATGCTTCGATACGGGCCTTCGACAAGCTCAGTCCCTACTCAGCACGAACGGTTATTCATATGTCATCCCGCTCTAAGCGGGACGTGGCAGAGTAGGAAAGCGATTTTAGAGCATGATCCGGATCATGCTCTAAAAGTCTTTTGTGTTCCGCATTTTGCGAGCCGTCAGCTGTGCCAGCTGACTTCAAAATGCTCTAAGCCGCGTCAGTGCGACCGGCCGAAGTCCGGCTTGGCGTCGTCCTGGCCCTGTTCGATGATCGACCGGCGGATCGCGCGGGTGCGGGTGAACAGGTTGAACAGGGCGTCGCCGTCATTCCAGCGGATCGCCCGCTGCAACGCCGACAGATCTTCCGAAAAGCGCTGAAGCATTTCCAGTACCGCATCCTTGTTCGCCAGGAACACGTCGCGCCACATGGTCGGGTCCGACGCGGCGATGCGGGTGAAGTCGCGGAAACCGCCGGCGGAATATTTGATGACTTCCGACTGGGTCACATTTTCCATGTCGCTGGCCGTGCCGACGATGGTGTAGGCGATAAGGTGCGGCAGATGGCTCGTCACCGCCAGCACCAGATCATGATGCGCCGGGTCCATCATTTCCACGTCCGCGCCGACGCGCCGCCATAATTCGGCGACGCGCTCGACGGCGGTCGGATCGGCGTCGGCGGGCGGGGTGACGATCGACCAGCGGCCCTTGAACAGGGTCGCAAAGCCCGCTTCAGGCCCGCTATTTTCGGTGCCGGCCACGGGATGCGCCGGGATGATGGTCCGCCCCGGCAGCGCGGTGTTGAGTTGCGCCAGCACATCCACCTTGCAGGAACCCACATCGCTGACGATCGCATCGGCGGGCAGATCGTCGGCGATCTCCGCCGCCGCCGCGCCCATCGCCCGCACCGGTACGCACAGGATCACCAGATCGGCGTCGGTGACGGACGCGCCCGCCGTGTCGGTGACATCGTCGGTCAGGTCGATCCGCCGGGCGGTTTCGCGCACGGCGGGATCGGCATCATAGCCGGTCACGCGCACGGTGGGCATGTCCGCCCGGATCGCGCGGGCGAGCGAGGAGCCGATCAGCCCCAGGCCGATGATGGTGACGCGCGCGAATGGCAGCATGGGCTCAGGCGGCCTCCACCATGGCGCGCAGCTTGGCCGCGACGGCGCGGTTCTGCGCCTTGGTGCCGATGGTGATGCGCAGGCCGTTGGGCAGGCCCTGACCGGGCAGCCAGCGGGTGGCATAGCCTTCGTCCCACAGCCCCTTCATCGCGGCTTCCGCGGTCAGCTTGCCGTCGAACAGGATCAGCAGGAAGTTGGTCTTGCTGGGTACTGCGCGCAGGCCATGATTGGACAGCGCAGCGACTTCGCTGGCCAGCCAGTCGCGCCAGCGGGCATTGTGGGTGCGGCTGAACGCGACCCATTCGCTGTCGCCGATCGCGGCGATCGCCGCTGCCTGACCCGCCGTGGTCACGTTGAACGGCGCGCGAATGCGGTGGAGGATGTCGATCACCTCGGGCGAGCCATAGCCCCAGCCGATCCGCTCGGCGGCCAGGCCATAGATTTTCGAGAAGGTGCGGGTGACGAGGATATTGGACGCGGTCTTCGCCAGCTCCAGCCCGCCATCATCCTCGCCATCCTCCAGATATTCGGCATAGGCCTGATCCAGGACGAAGAGGATGTCGGGGCGCAGCCCGGCGTGGAGCCGGGCAATCTCTTCCCGGCTGGTCATCGTGCCGGTCGGGTTGTTGGGATTGGCGAGGAAGACGACCTTGGTCTTGTCCGTGACAGCGGCGAGCAGTGCGTCGACGTCCGTCGCATAATCCTTGTCCGGGGCGATCACCGGGGTCGCGCCGACGCGGCGGGCGGCGATGTCGTAGACGGCAAAGCCATAGCGGACGTAGAGGATTTCATCGCCCGGCCCGGCATAGGCGGAGGCGGCGATATGCAGCAGCTCGTCCGACCCGGTGCCATAGATGATCCGGTCGGGATCGAGGCCATGGACCGCGCCGATCGCCGCGCGCAGCTTTTCCGCGGCAGGATCGGGATAGGTCGCCATGTCCGCCGTCGCGGCGACGAAGGCTTCACGCACGGCCTTGCTGGTGCCGAGCGGATTTTCGTTGGCGCTCAATTTGATGAGGGGACGGCCATCGTCGGCCGCCGATTTGCCCGGCACATAGGCATGAATGCCGAGGATCCAATCCTTGGGAGCTGGTTTTGTCATGGTTGCGGGCTTTAGCGGCTTCCTGGCGAAAGGCAAAGTGGGTGGAAGGGGCGGCCGGTGTGCGACAGCGACGCGACAGGCGAAGTTCACACCGTTGCAGGGGTAAAAAGGGGCGCAAGCGCTCGCGAGGCGCCCGCGAAGCCACGCCGATGCGCCACAGGCGCGTCCCTTGCGCGATGCGGTCGAGACAGCGGCGCGCCACGGACGCGACACTTGGACGACGGGAAGCGACGGCTAGGCGTTTGTCTTGCGACGGGAAGGCGACAGGGAAAGAGGGCGAGGGGGGAGGCTGTCCATCGGACAGGGTAGGCCAGAATAAATCCTAATAGGAAAGATCGAACCAGCCTCGTCACCCCGGGCTTGACCCGGGGTCCCGCTTTTTCAGTGCAGTTGCTCGAATATGTCGAACCACTCCGGATTGGCGGCTTCGATCAGATCGAATTTCCATTGCCGTCGCCAGCGCTTCAGTCGCTTTTCCTGGTCAATACAGGTCATGATATCGTCTCCATGCTCTGCCCAGACGAGGCGATGGAGTTTATATCTCGCACAAAAATCGGAGCCTTCATCGGAGCGATGCTGGTGGATGCGTGATGTCAGGTTCGAGGTGACGCCGACATAGAGCGTGCCGCGATAGCGATCGGCCATAATATAGACCCATCCACCCTTTCGCCTCTGTTCCATAGTAGGAGGATCCAAGAAGCGGGACCCCGGGTCAAGCCCGGGGTGACGCCTTCTGTGGGCGCTTGGATCCCATGTAAAACGCCCGCCTACACCACCGGGGTCAGCAACGGTTTACCTGCGAACCATGCGTCCAGATTGGCGAGGACAAGGTCGGCCATCGCCTTGCGCGTGTGGGTGGTGGCGCTGCCCTGATGGGGTTGCAGCACGACCTGATCCATGGCGATCAGCGCCTGTGGCACATGGGGTTCGTGGGCGAAGACGTCCAGCCCGGCGCCGGCGATGCGGCCTTGCGCCAGCGCGGCGATCAGCGCGTCCTCGTCGATCACGCTGCCCCGGCTGATATTGACGACCACCCCGTCCGGGCCGAGCGCGTCGAGCATGGCGGCGTCGACCAGCTTCGCGGCCTCCGGACCGCCCGAGGTGGCGACGATGATGACGTCGCTTTGCTGCGCGAAGGCGATCGGGTCGGCGACATAGCGATAGGATGTGTCGGCCGCTTCGCGCCGGTTGTGATAGATAATCTCGCCCGCCACCGGCTCCAGTCGTTTGGCGATGGCGCGGCCGATGCGGCCAAGGCCCAATATGCCGATGCGCCGGCCCGTCACCCGGCCGGACAAAGCGGGCCGGGTGCCCCGCGCCCAGTCGCCCGCGCGCAGCATGCGGTCGTTGGCGACCATGTTGCGCACCGTGGCATAGAGCAGGCCGACGGCGAGGTCGGCGACATCGTCGTTCAGGACACCGGGCGTGTTGGTGAGGCGGATGCCCTTCGCGCGGGCGTGCTCCACATCGACCTTGTCATAGCCGACCGAAAAGAGGCCGATCATTTCCAGCTTGGGCAGCGCGTCCATGATCGCGGCCGATGCGCCGACCGACCCGAAGCTGACCAGCGCGCGGGCTTCGCGCACCGGCGGGGGCAGGGTGGCGGGATCGGCATCGGCCGCCACGACATGGACGGTGAAGCGGCGGGCCAGTTCGGCATCCATATAGGGGTTCAGGGGGCCATAGGCGACGATAGGGGGGCGTTGGGTCTGGGTCATGCCGACCATCTAGGGACTGTGCCACCGATGCGCCAGATTGACAGAGGGAGACGGCGGTCCTAGCCCCGCCTGCATCATGGCCAGCGTCCCCATCAGTCCAGATAGTCGTTTCGGCCTGCGTCGGCAGGCCCGTCTGACCGGTCCCTTGCACCTGTCGAGCGGCGCGCTGCTTGGCCCGGTCGATATCGCCTATGAAACCTATGGCACGATGAATGCGGACAAATCCAACGTCATCCTGATCTGCCATGCGTTGACCGGCGACCAATATGTCGCGTCCGACCACCCCGTCACCGGCAAGCCCGGCTGGTGGTGGCGGCTGGTGGGTGAAGGCAAGCCGGTCGACCCGGCACGCCACTTCATCGTCTGTTCCAACGTCATCGGCAGCTGCATGGGATCGTCCGGCCCGGCCAGCATCGACCCGGTGACCGGTGATCCGCACGCCATGCGCTTTCCGGTGCTGACCATCGCCGACATGGTGCGGGCGCAGGCGGCTTTGCTCGATCATCTGGGCGTCGATCGCCTGTCCGCCGTCATCGGCGGGTCGATGGGGGGGATGCAGGCGCTGACCTGGCCGACGCTCTTCCCCGATCGGGTGGAAAGCTGCGTCGTCATCGCCTCCACGGCGCGGCATAGCGCGCAGAATATCGCGTTCCACGAAGTCGGGCGGCAGGCGATCATGGCCGACCCCCTATGGCGGGGCGGCGATTATTATGCCGACGGGCAGGTGCCGAGCGCGGGCCTGGCCGTTGCGCGCATGGCCGCGCATATCACCTATCTATCCGAAGCGGGGCTGACCGAGAAATTCGGGCGGCGCTTGCAGGGGCGTGACGCCAAGACATTCGGTTTCGACGCGGATTTCCAGGTGGAAAGCTATTTGCGGCATCAGGGGCTGAGCTTCGTCGAGCGGTTCGACGCGAACAGCTATCTCTACATCACCCGCGCGATGGATTATTATGACATTGCCGACGATCATGGCGGATCGCTGGCCAAGGCGTTTACGGCGACCAAGGCGCGCTTCTGCCTCGTCAGCTTCGATACCGACTGGCTCTACCCCACCACCGAATCGCGGATCATCGTCCATGCGCTCAACGCATCGGGCGCGCAGGCCAGCTTCGTGGAGCTGTCCAGCCCGTTCGGCCATGACGCCTTCCTGCTGGAATGTCCCGAACTCAACCGGGTGGTGGACGGATTCCTGAAAGGCGGCCGGGCATGAGCGAGACTCTGCGCCCCGATCTGGCGCTCATCGCACGCACGGTGCGGCAGGGTGCGCGCGTGCTGGACGTGGGCTGCGGCGACGGCGCGCTGATGGCGGCGATGCGCGACAATGCGCAGGTGGATGCGCGCGGGCTGGAGATTGACGGGTCGAACGTGGCCGCTGCCGTGGGCCGTGGCCTGTCGGTGGTGCAGGGCGATGCCGACACCGACCTTGGCTATTATCCCGACGCCAGTTTCGACTATGCGATCCTGAGCCAGACGTTGCAGACGACGCGGCGGCCGGACCTGGTGGTGGAGGAATTGCTGCGCATCGGGCGGCAGGCATTCGTGTCGTTCCCCAATTTCGCGCATTGGCGCGGGCGGATATCGCTGTTGTGGGGCGGGCGGATGCCGGTGACGCGGCTGTTGCCCGACACCTGGTATGATACGCTCAACATCCACCATGTGACGGTCGACGATTTCCGTGCGCTGGTGAAGGAGCGCGGCTGGACCATCGATGGCCAGTGGTTTCTGAAGGGCGACAAGGAAACCACCCATGCCAACGCGAATCTCTTCGCGGAGCATGCGGTGTTCCTGCTGCGCAAATAATATTAGCGACCGGCGCCTGCCAGACGCTGGCCGAAGGACGCCGTGCGGCCGCGCGCGGCTTCGCGGCGGAAATGGGTGAGGCCGGAGGTGAGAGCCGCCGCATAGACCGGGCGGTCGGGCGATTTGGGCGGGGCGGCCTTCAGCACCGCATCGACATCGACCGGTTCGTCAAATTCCATGCCGAAATGACGGTCTGCCGTCCATACGACCCGGCCGGGCATTTGCGTTGCGCCGCGCGTGATGACGATGCGGACGCCGACGCCGGGCGACTTGCCCTGAATGCGGGCGCCACCTTCGGAAATGTCGCGGATGCGCACCAATTGAGCCGCCGACAGTGGCTCGCCCAGATTGAGATGAGCGTCCATGAAGACGTTGGAGCGTTTCGGGCGGGGTGGGAGGTCCATGATCCTTCTCGCATGATGGTTGGTCAGGACAAGGAGTCCTGAACCGGGCAGCCGGTTGCAGGGGTAGCGCCGATCCGGGTTGCCCATGCGACGGACGGTGCTTTTATCGGCCTTGCGCGCCGATTCCTCGCTCGATCAGGGCATTGGCGATGGCGGCAACCTCCTCGGCGGGGCGGCTGTCGTCCCACACGCCGTAGCGCAGGCCCAGAAACACGTTCATGCCCATGATCGCCCAGGCATGGACCTCTTCGACGTCGGGCCGCACGTCGCCGCGGGCTGCGGCGCTGGTGAGGCGCGCGGCCATGCGGCTGGCGGTATTTTCATAATGGGCGCGATAGGCGGCGGCATCGACGAATTCGGATTCGTCGATGATGCGGTAGATTTCCTTGTGGGTGCGGGCGAACTCCAGGAAGCTCAACAGGCCGATCCGTTCCGCGTCGATGCCGTCGCGCGCCTGCGCGATGCGGGGCGATACATAGTCGCGCACCTGGCCCGACATGTCGTTCACCAGCGCGCGGAAGATGTCGTCCTTGGTATCGAAATAGGTGTAGAAGCTGCCGAGCGCGCAGCCCGCCCGGCGGGTGATGCCGCTAATCGACCCGTCATGAAATCCCTTCTCGCCAAATTCCGCCGCAGCGGCCGACAGCAGGGCGCGGCGGGTGCGTTCCCCGCGCGCGGTGCGGGGCGTCTTGTCATCCTTTGCGGCGCCTTGGTCGGTCATCTCCACTCCTGAATATCGTGTATTTTTTGCCGCACCGGCGCGCTCTCATCTCCTGCCTCTTATTTCAAGTTGAAAGCTGGTTCAACTTTCATTATCGAATGGGCAAGGCAAAGCGACCCGGTAGACCGGGCGCGCCATTTTCAGGAGAGGACCGACCCGATGAAGGCCCATCAGACCATTCGTGCGATTGCCCTCGCTTCGGCCGCGTGGGGCGGCATGATCGCGCTGCCTGCACTGGCGCAGAACGCCCCGCCGCAGGCCGCCGCCGACGAGGATGGCACAGCGATCGTCGTCACCGCGCGCCGGCGCGAGGAAACCCTGGTCAGCGTGCCGATCGCGGTCAGCGCCTTTTCCGGCGAAGCGCTGGAGCGGGGCGGTGCGATCGATATCACGGACCTCGCCAACGTCACCCCCAACACCACGCTGGAGGCGTCGCGCGGCACCAATTCGACGCTGACCGCCTTCATTCGCGGCGTGGGTCAGCAAGATCCGGTGTCGGGTTTCGAACAGGGCGTGGGCATCTATTTGGACGATGTCTATCTCAACCGGCCGCAGGGCGCGCTGCTCGACATTTATGATGTGGAACGGATCGAGGTGCTGCGCGGGCCGCAGGGCACGCTTTATGGCCGCAACACGATCGGCGGCGCGGTGAAATATGTGACCAAGCTGCTGCCGCAGGATTTCGCGCTGAAGGTGAAGGGCACCTATGGCAGCTATGATCAGGCGGACGGGATCGTCACGGCGTCGGCGCCGATCGGCGACCTGATCCGCGTCGGTGGCGCCTTTGCCCGCCTGTCGCGCGGCGGGTTCGGCAAGAATCTCACCACCGGGCAGGAAAATTACAACAAGGATATCTGGGCCGGGCGCGCCACCTTCGAAATGGGCGGCTATGGCGAACCGGTGCTGGTGCGCATCACCGGCGACTATAGCAAGGACAAGAGCAGTCCGCGCGGCGGCCATCGGCTGATCCCCGGACAGGCGTCGGGCGCGCCGGTGCTGGACAATGTGTTCGATACGCGCGGCGGCCTGCTCGACCCCCGGCAGCAGGTGAAGTCCTACGGCCTGTCGATGAATATCTCGGCCGAATTGAACGATGTCTTCACGCTGAAATCGATCAGCGCCTGGCGCAAGGATGATAGCGCGTCGCCGATCGATTTCGACGCGCTGCCCGCCGTCGATGTCGACGTGCCGGCCTTCTACCGCAATGAGCAGCTGAGCCAGGAAGTGCAGTTGCAGGTCGATGCCGGGCCGCTGAAGGGCATGATCGGTTTCTATTATCTGGATGCCAGCGCCGACACGCAGTTCGACACGCGCATCTTCACCACGCTGGCGGGGCTGACGGCGTTCACCCAAGCGGATGTCGATACCGAAACCTATGCGATCTTCGGCGACTTCACCTATGATTTCAGCCCGCAGTTCAGCGTGTCGGCGGGTGGCCGCTATACGTGGGACGAGCGGCGCGCGGATATCCTTCGGCAAAATTATCTAGGCGGCGGATCGCCGGTCTTCGGCGGCGCTGGCCTGCCATTCGGCGCGCCCAGCACCGATTTCCGGGGCGTGGCGAAATATAAGAAATTCACGCCGCGCTTCTCCGTCAGCTACAAGCCGACGCAGGATCACAATATCTATGCCAGCTATTCCAAGGGCTTCAAGGGCGGCGGCTTCGACCCGCGCGGCGTGGGCACCAATGCGCCGGACCTGAATGGCGACGGCATCCGGCAGGATAGCGAAATCGCCTCCTTCCTCAGCTTCCGTCCCGAAGAAGTGGACAGCTATGAGGTCGGTTATAAGGGCAATTTCATGGACGGCGCGCTCTATGTCGCGGTCGCGGGCTTCTATGCCGATTATAAGGATGTACAGATTCCGGGGTCGGTCGCCTGCACCGTCAATGTCGGCGGAGTAGCGACGCCGTCCTTCTGCGGCATCGTGTCCAATGCGGGCAAGGCGCGGTTCAAGGGGCTGGAGTTCGAAAGCAACGCGCGGCTGGGCCGCGATCTGCTATCCAGTGGTGACCGGCTGAACCTGGCCACCGCGATCGGTTATATCGATGCGGAATATCGGGAATATATCACCAATATTGGCGGCGTGCCGACCGATGTGGCGCAATATCGCCGGGTGCAGAATACGCCCAAATGGACGGCGAGCGGGACGCTGAGCTACAACAGGCCGGTGGGCGACGGCAGCCTCTATATGGGCACTACGGTTTCCTGGCGGTCCAAGACCTATCAGTTCGAAATTCCCAACCCCTATATCGACCAGGGCGGCTATGCGCTGTGGGACGCCAGCATCGTCTATACCGCGCCCAGCGACCGATGGACGATCGGCGTCCACGGCAAGAACATCCTGGACAAGGCATATAAGACGTCGGGCTATACCTTCGTCGCGGCCAACCCGGTGACAGGCGCCATCATCAACAATGCGGCCGGCTTCCCGACGCCATCGCTGGGGCGTGAAGGGACGCTGACCGCCTTTTACGGCAATCCGCGGCAGGTGTTCGTGACGGGGACAGTGAAGTTCTGACCTAGCCTGCCCGTCCGTTCGGTTCGAGCTTGTCGAGAACCTTCACGCAACGGTTCTCGACAAGCTCGAACTAAACGGAGATGGTTGAAAGCCTTATGACCGACCGAACCACCTCCCCCGCCTATCGCGGTGTCGTTCTGGCGATGCTGCTGCTGGTCTATACGTTCAACTTTCTCGACCGGCAGATCCTGGGCATCCTCGCCGGGCCGATCAAGGCGGAGCTGGGGCTGAGCGATACGCAACTCGGCGCGCTGGGTGGGATCGCCTTTGCTTTGCTCTATTCGACGCTGGCGATTCCGCTGGCGTTGCTGGCGGACCGGACCAGCCGCACCTGGGTCATCACCGTCAGCCTTGCGATCTGGAGCGGCTTCACCGCCCTGTGCGGGGTCGCAAGCAGCTTTACCCAGATGTTCCTGTTCCGCATCGGCGTGGGCGTGGGGGAGGCTGGCGGCGTCGCGCCCTCCTATGCGGTGATTGCCGACTATTTCCCGGCGCATCAGCGGGCGCGGGCGCTGTCCATCTATTCGCTCGGCATCCCCTTGGGGTCGGCCGGTGGCGTGCTGCTGGGCGGCTATATCGCGCAGACGGTGGAGTGGCGCACGGCCTTCATCGCGGTCGGCCTGCTGGGCATCCTGATCGCGCCCATCTTTCGCCTTGTGGTGCGGGAGCCGGCGCGGCCGGTGCAAAGTGGCGCGGCGGTGCCGGTGTCGGCGGTGTTCGGCATCCTTGCGGCCAAGCGCAGCTTCTGGATGCTGGCGCTCGGCGCGGCATGCAGTTCGATGTGCGGCTATGGCGTGGCCTTCTGGCTGCCCAGCCTGCTGATGCGCAGCTTTGGCCTCGACATATTGGGCGCGGGGCAGTTTCTGGGCGGACTGCTGCTGATCGGCGGGGTGGCGGGCGTGTTACTGGGCGGCTTCCTGGGCGATGCGATGGGCGGCAGGGACAAGGCCTATTATGCCTGGGTGCCGGCGGTCAGCTATGTGATCGGCATGCCGCTGTTCGTGGTCGGCGTGTTGTCGAGCAGCGTCACCTTCGCCTTCGCCCTGTTCCTGATCCCGCAGGCCTTGGTCTATGTCTGGCTGGGACCGGTGCTGACCGCCGTGCAGCATCTGGTGCCGCCCCATATGCGGGCGAGTGCGGCGGCGACCTTCCTGCTGATCAACAATCTGGTCGGGCTGGGACTGGGCAGCTGGAGCGTGGGGGCGCTGTCCGACGCGCTGACGCCGACCTATGGGGTCGAAGCATTACGCTATGCGATCGTCGCGGCGCTGGGCTTCTACCTGCTCGCCGGGCTGTTCATGGCGCTGGCTGGCAAGGCGCTGCGCAAGGATTGGGTTGTGGCGTGATGCGGACTCATTAGGCCGTTCCCCGGCGAAAGCCGGGGTCCAGTCCCATGCTCAGAACTGGACCCCGGTCTTCGCCGGGGAACTGGACGAGACAGCGAGTGAGACAGCTGAATAGATAGGATGGTTTCGTGAATGAACGGAAGCAATCCGCCCATTCATGATTTCAGGTCATAAATTACCGTTCCTTGGTGGCGCTGAACTTCACCTTGGGGTGGCGTTCCTGCTGGTAGCCGATGTCCCAGGCGCTCCGCGCCATGAAGACGAGGTTGCCGTCGCGATCCTTGGCCATGTTGGCGCCATTATAGCTGACCAGATCCTTGACCGCCGCATCGTCGCCGCTGATCCAGCGGGCGGTGTCGAAGGGTGCGGGTTCTAGCCCCGCCGCCACCTTATATTCGGCTTCAAGCCGGCTGATCAGCACTTCGAGCTGAAGCTGTCCGACGACGCCGACGATCCAATTGCTGCCGATTTCGGGATAGAAAACCTGGATGACGCCCTCTTCGCTGAGGTCGTCCAGAGCCTTGCGCAACTGCTTGGTCTTGGTCGGGTCTTTCAACTGCACGCGGCGCAATATTTCCGGCGCGAAATTGGGCAGGCCGGTGAAGCGCAGGCCCGGCTTTTCGGAGAGCGTGTCGCCCACGCGCAGCGCGCCATGGTTGGGGATGCCGATGATGTCGCCGGGGAAGGCCTCATCCGCCAGCTCGCGGTCCTGCGCGAAGAAGAGGATGGGCGAGTGGACGGCCAGCGCCTTGCCACTGCCCGACGGCGTCAGCTTCATGCCGCGCCGGAACTTGCCGGAGACGAGGCGCATGAAGGCGATGCGGTCGCGGTGCATAGGGTCCATATTGGCCTGCACCTTGAAGATGAAGCCGGTGACTTCGCTCTGGTCGGGTTCGACGGCGGCGGGTTCGGCGGGCTGCGAGCGCGGCGAGGGGGCGTGGGCGGACAGGGCGTCGATCAGCTCGGTGACGCCGAACAGTTTCAGGGCCGATCCGAAATAGACCGGGGTCAGGTCGCCCGCGCGATAGCGGTCGAGGTCGAATTCGGCATAGCCGCCCTGCGCCAGCTCGGCCTCCTCACGCAATTTGGCGAGCGCGCGGTCGGACAGATGATCGGCGAGTTTCGGATCATTCAGGTCGCTGAACTGCTGGCGCGTGCCGTCGAATTCGCGGCTGGGTCCGCTGGGCTGCATCAGCCGGTTGGTGGCGAAGTCGTAAATGCCCTCGAACTCGCCGCCCATGCCGGCGGGCCAGCTCATCGGGCAGACGTCGAGTTGCAGCTGGTCGGCGACTTCGTCCAGCAGGCCGAAGGTTTCGCGCCCTTCGCGATCGACCTTGTTGACGAAGGTGATGATGGGCAGGTTGCGCAGGCGGCAGACTTCGAACAGCTTACGCGTCTGCGGCTCGATGCCCTTGGCCGCGTCGATCACCATGACGGCGGAATCCACGGCGGTCAGGGTGCGATAAGTGTCTTCGCTGAAATCTTCATGGCCCGGCGTGTCGAGCAGGTTGAAGGTGATGGTTTCGCCGTCGCGCGTGCGCTCGAACGTCATGACCGAACTGGTCACGGAAATGCCGCGCTGCTGCTCGATCTTCATCCAGTCGGACCGGGCGCGGCGGTTGGCGCCGCGCGCCTTGACCTCGCCGGCCAGATGGATGGCGCCGCCTTCCAGCAGCAGCTTTTCCGTCAGCGTGGTCTTACCGGCGTCCGGGTGGGAAATGATCGCGAAGGTGCGGCGGGATGGGATGGTCATCTAATCAGTCATTCTAATTCGTCATTCCCGCGCAGGCGGGAATCCATCTCCTGACCATGCGGCAGGAGGCGGGGTTGGGAGATAGATTGGCTTACGCCGAATTTCATTTCCCGCCTACGCGGGAATGACGGAAAAAAATAGTGGTCAGTCGATGAGCGTCACGTCCATGCGGAAGCTGCGGGCATTGCCCGGTGCCAGTCGGATGATCCCCTGCTTGTCCCACACATCGCCGGTAAAGCCGACCAGATCGGCCATCCCGGCCCAGGGTTCGACGCACAGATAATGGGCGCCGGGCTTTTGCCAGAGGCCGAGCCAGGGCGTGTCGGGGAAATCGATCTTGAGGTGCGGCCGGCCCGGCACGCCCCAGGTCAGCGACCGGCTGGCCAGATCGTCCCAGATCAGTGCGTCGCCATCGAACATCGCATAAGTCGGAGCGAGGGTGTCGCCGTCCACCGGAGATGGGGTGGTTTCACGGGCGATGAGGCCGGGTTCGGCACCGACCTTGCGGATGGGGGCGGGTTCGGGCTTTTCGAAGCGGATGCGATGATCCTCCACCGCGCCGCCATAGGGCAAGGGCCAGGCGAAGGCGGGATGATAGCCGAAGGAGAAAGGCATGTCGGCCTCCCCCCGGTTGGTGACGGTCGCGGTCATGCGCAGCGTGGCGTCTTCAATCGCGAACGCCATGTCGAGGCGGAAGTCGAAGGGATAGGCGCCGTGGCTTTCCTCGTCCGCCTCCAGCCGCAGGGTAAGGCTGGCCTCGTCCTGATCGACCGGCACGAACGACTTGCGGCGCGCGAAGCCATGCTGGGGCATGGCATGTTCCTGCCCGTCGAGGCGGTAGACGTCGCCGCGCGATCGGCCGACGAAGGGGAAGAGCAGCGGGGCGTGGCCCGTCCACCAGCGCGGATCGGCATCGGTCATCAGCGCGCGGCCTTCGCCGTCGGTCAGCGACCAGAGTTCGGCACCAAGCGGGTCGATGGTGGCGGAAAGAGCGGACGAGGCGATGGTGAAACGCGGGTCGGATTCGGGCAAGGAAGGGCCTCCTGCATAAGGTTTGTCGTCGCATAGCGGGGCCGCGATCCCCTGTCTCCTTCGCTGTTCGTTTCGGAAGGGAACCGATGGCATCGATCGCTGGTTCTGCGCAGCGGAGGATCACAATGAAATCTATCGCAATCGCAACCGCCCTGGCGCTGCTTATGCCCTGCGCCGCGCTCGCCCAGAAACAGGACCAGTCCGCGGACAAGGCCAATCAGGAAGAGGCGAAGAAGAAAGAGGGCAATCTGGATAAGGCGGGCAAGATCGCCACCCAGCCGGCCCGCGATGTGGGGCTGGACAAGGAGGAGATTCCCCCGGTCCTGCTGAAGGCGGTGGAAAATCCCTATGCCGCGCCGCCATCGCGCAGTTGTACAGGGTTGAAGGCGTCGCTCGGCGAACTCAATGCCGTGCTGGGCGACGATTTCACCGTGGGCGCCACGGCGAACGAGAACCGCACCGGCAAGATTGCGACGGCGGTCGGCAAGACGGTGGTCAATTCGCTGATCCCCTTCCGGGGCCTTGTGCGCGAAATCAGCGGCGCGGCCCCGGCCGAGCGGCGCCTGCAGGCGGCGGTGACGGCCGGCATCGCGCGGCGCGGCTATCTGCGCGGGATGGCGGCGGCCAAGGGGTGCAAGGTGGTGAGTTAAGATCGACTTTCTACGCCTGACGTCATGCTGAACTTGGTTCAGCATGACGTTTAATAGGAAGGATGATGTTGTGGGCCGGATAGGCGTTATCAAAACACGCTTCCGCTTGGCCCATTTGCCCCTATATGGGCGGCCATGACCGACCAGCCTACTCTTGCCGATCTTCAGGAAGAATATGAATTTCTGGATGCCGACGATCGCTATCGGCTGCTGATCGATCTGGGGCGTGGGCTGGAGGATATGCCCGACGCGCTCAAGACCGACGCGACGTTGGTGCGCGGCTGTTCGGCGGCGGTGTGGGTCTATCCCACCGTACGCGATGACGGGCGACTGCATTTCCTGGCGGACAGCAATGCGGCGATCACCAAGGGGATCATCGCGCTGGTGCTGTTGACCGTGCAGGATCGCGCGCCGGCAGACATTGCGGCGGCCGATATCGAAGGCGCGCTGGCGCCGTTCGATTTGAAGAACCAGCTCAGTTCCAACCGGACCCAGGGCATCCCGAACATGATCGCGCTGATCCGCGAAACGGCGGGTCGTTACACCGCCTGAAGGAAACTCCCGGCCGGTTCAGACATTGTCCTTCCGTAACCATTTCGGAAGGACAGGACGCGATGCGCGCCATTTTGATGATTGCGACCGTCGCCACGCTGGCGGCCTGCGGCGACAACAAGCCCAAGGAACCGACTCAGCGCGAGCAGATCGGCCAGGTGTGGAAATATGAGGGCGCTGAAAATGGCGGCCGGCCCAAGGTCGCCTATATCGGCAGCGCGAACAGCGTGCAGACGATGACCGCGCCCGACACATTTTCGGTCCTGCTGGTCCAGCCATTGAAGGAGGGCGGCGCCGACGTCACGGTCAAGCTGGTCGGCGCGCCCTTCACCTGCGACCTGTCGGACTACCGGATCACGGCCACCACCGACGACGGGAAGAAGCATGAGTGGAAGGGGCGGATGGCGACCAATGACGACGGCATCGCGATCGCGCCGTCGCAGGGCGCCTATGGCGTGATCAAGGATGCCAAGAGCGTGAAGGTCGACCTGGTGGTGGATGGCAAGAGCCAGACGGCGCCGTTCGAGTTCAATGTCGCCGGGCTGGATCTGAAGGGGTAGAGCCTCCCTCCGAACGGAAATTGTAGCTTTTATTCCTGCAACGATACGCCAGGGCTGCGCGGGTCGGCGGCGCCCTGCCAGTGGCCGTCGGGCAGGCGTTCGGCGGCATTGGCCTTCAGACCCATCTTGTTGACGCTGACGCGGTGGCCGAGCTTCTCCAGCGGGGCCTTCATCGCTTCCAGCGACGTGCCCTGTTCCACCACCAGCCCGTTGCCGTCGAAGAAGAGCAGGCCGTGCGCGATCGAATCCTGCGCCGACAGGCCCCAGTCGAGATGGGCGATCAGCGCCTTGGCGACCTGCATGATGATGGTCTTGCCGCCCGCCGCGCCGACGGTGAAGACGGGCGTGCCCTTGTCGTCATAGACGATGGTGGGCGACATGGAGGAAAGGGGGCGCTTGCCCGCTTCCACCCGGTTGGCGACCGGCTTGCCGTCCTTTTCGGGGGTGAAGCTGAAATCGGTCAGTTCGTTGTTCAGAATCACGCCGTTGGCGATCAGCTGGCTGCCGAAGAAGCTTTCGATCGTGGAGGTCCAGGCGGCGATGTCGCCATTGCGGTCCACCGCGACGAAATGGCTGGTGCCGCTTTCGGGTTGGGGCAGCGACGCGGTGCGCGGCTGCGCGCCGGGGGGCGTGCCGGGCTTATAGGCACCCAGCGCCTTGTTCAGGCGGATGAGCGAGGAGCGCTGTTTCAGATAGGCGGGGTCGATCATGCCGCTGACGGGCACCGATACGAACTCCGGGTCGCCCAGCCATGTGTCGCGATCGGCATAGGCCAGTTGCATCGCTTCGCCGATGACATGCCAGCTGCGCGGATCATCCTTGCCCCATTGGGCCAGCGGGAAGCGCTCCACCATGCCGAGAATTTCCAGCACGGTCACGCCGCCGGCCGACACCGGACCCATGCCGCACACGGTATAGGCGCGATAATGACCGCAGACCGGCTTGCGCGGCTTGGCCTGATAGCCGGCCAGGTCGGCCTCCGTCATCGGCACCGGGTTTTTGGGCGCGTTGGTGACGGCCTGGCTGATCAGGCGGGCATTTTCACCTGTGTAGAAGGCATCCGGGCCTTCCGCCGCGATCCGCTTGAACAGGGCCGCCAGCGGCAGGTTTTTCAGGTGCGTGCCCACCGGCGGCGGGGCGCCGTCGATCCAGAAGGCTTTCTGGATTTCCGGGAAATCGGCCCAGATATTCTGGGTAGCGCGCAGGGCGGTGGCGGTGCGTTCGCCAAGGTCGAAGCCATCTTGCGCATAGCGGATCGCGGGTGCGAACAGATCAGCCCAGGGCAGCTTGCCCCATTTTTTATGCGCATCCCACGCCATGCGCAGATTGCCCGGCACGCCGGCCGAATAGCCGCCCGGCCACGCCTGAATGAAGGGCAGGGGCTTGCCGTCCGGTCCCATGAAGCGATCCGGCCGCGCGGCGGCGGGCGCGGTTTCGCGGCCGTCGATGGATTCCAGCAGGCCGGTCTTGCCGTCATGATGCATCAAGAAGCCGCCGCCGCCGATACCGCTATTGTGCGGCTCCACGACATTGAGCGTCAGCATCATCGCGATCGCGGCGTCGGTGGCGCTGCCGCCCTTGCGCAATATCTCCTGCCCTGCCTGCGCCGCGCGCGGATCGGCGGCGGACACGGTGGCGTTGGTCGACACCGGCTCGCGGGCGAGGACAGCGGGCGCGGGTGCAAGAGCGAGAAGGGCGAGGGGGGCCAGCAGGCCAGGAAGGCGGGATGTCATGGCCGCCACCCTAATCGTTACGTTGTGCGCTGCAACCCTTTCGGGCGGGTTTGGGGAAGAGTGAGAGGTGGGTAACGAGCGGAAGCGGTCCTTCCTTCTCCCTTGGAGGGAGAAGGATACGAAGCCTTGCCGCGTAGCGGCTAGGCGGAGTTGGATGAGGGGGAACTAGCGCAAGACTGGCGTATTGCCGTGAGGTTTCTCCCCCTCACCCAACCCTTAAGGCTGCCGAATATCCACGCCGACGATCTCCGCGACGTTCTTTACGCCATCCCGCGTCATTAGGGCCTTCAGGCCAGCGTTGATGCGTTTGGCCAGATACGGCCCTTCATAGACCAGCGCGCTGTAGAGCTGGACCAGCGAGGCGCCGGCGCGGATGCGGGCATAGGCCTGTTCCGCAGTGGCGATGCCGCCGACGCCGATCAGCGGCAGGCGGGCGCCCAGAAGACGGCGAAAGTCCCGCAGCCGTTCCAGCGACAGGTCGGTCAGCGGCGCGCCCGACAGGCCGCCTGCTTCGCCGGCATGGGCCGATCGCAGGGCTGGGCGGGTGATGGTGGTGTTGGACACGATCAGGGCGTCGACGCGGTGGTCGAGGCAGGCGGCGGCGATATCGTCCACATCGGCCGGTTCCAGATCGGGCGCGACCTTCAGGAAGATCGGCGTCGCATGGCCGCCGCGTGCCGCCATGACGGCGGACAGCAGATCGTCCAGCGCTGCCCGGCCCTGCAAGGCGCGCAGGCCCGGCGTGTTGGGGGAGGAGATGTTGACGGTCAGATAGTCGGCCAGCGGCGCCATGCAGGTCACGCCGGTGACATAATCGGCGATGCCGCGCCCGGCGGCCGTCGCGTCCTTGTTCGCGCCGATATTGATGCCGATGACGGGGCCTTGGCCGATCGGCCGGCGATAGCGGGCGATGCGGTCCGCCGCCGCGCCTTGGCCGCCATTGTTGAAGCCGAAGCGGTTGATGACGGCGCGGTCCTCCACCAGGCGGAACAGGCGCGGCTGGGGATTGCCCGGTTGCGCCAGCGGGGTCAGCGTGCCCAGTTCCGCAAAGCCGAAGCCCAGGCCATGCATCTTGTGCGCGATCCGCCCATCCTTGTCATAGCCCGCCGCCAGGCCGACCGGATTGGGGAAGCGGATGCCCGCCACCACCGATTCCAGCATCGGATCGGGCGCGAGCGGCGCGGGCGTCGGCATGAAGCGCAACGCTGCGATCGACAGGTGATGGGCGCGCTCGGCATCCAGGGCGAACAGCAGGGGGCGGATCAGGCGATAGGACATGCGCCAAGCCTATGCCAGCGGACCGCCAATCCGTCGAGAGCCTGTTGCCGTGCAGCAACAGAGGCCGCTCTTGGTTATTTCATGACAAGAAACGTCATGAATGAGACCGTTTGCAGCGGAAAAATGTCCGTTTCATCCAATAAAGTTGCTGTGATTCAGGCGTAAAGCCGCCTTGCGACCCGAAGGCTCTCAGGCCTATGGCCTATGAGACCTTTTACTGACCCGGCGATGAAAATCGCCGGGTCATTTTTTTGGGTCCACGACTGCTAGATGTCGAAAAACTTTACGCTTTTCCCTTTCGAACGCTTGCACCGCCGTCGCGTTGGCGCATAGTAATCGCCAGGGGTGAAAAAATGGGGTCGCATCATAGCGAAAATGCGGTACGCGCCGTTGCGCTGCCGGATGACCGGGGGCCGCTTTCCTATGCGGTCGATGCGGCACAGGGGCCGGTGCGGTTGCGCTATTTCGCGGCGCCGCCGCATTTGCGGCCTTATTTCGGCTCGCTCTATTTCTTCACCGTGTCCGCCGATCACTATGCCGACGCCACCCGTGCCGATGTGCCGCAGTTGCGGCTGACGCTGGAAGGCGGCGGCCATTATCATTTTCAGGACGGGACGGTGATGGAATCGCCCGACGTCTGCCTGTTGGGGCCGACGATGGGGGCGACGCGATTCGTGCTGGACCGGCCGTTGCGGTTGATGGGCATTTCGCTGCTGCCGGCGGGCTGGGTGGCGCTGCATGGTGGCGAGGCCAGCGTTCTGGCCGACCGCTTGTGCGATCTGGCGGCGGAACGGGGTGAGGTTCATCGGCGCCTGCTGGACGGGCTGCGCGCGCTGGGTGACGATGCCGATGCGATGGCGGCCCTGTGCTGGGCGGAACTGGGGAAGCTGGTCCGACCGTTGCGCCCCGCGACCTGGACGTTGCTGGCGGCGATCGACGCCTGGCTGGTGGGTGAAGGGTCGCCGAAGATCGAGACGCTGGTCGAGGCGACCGACCTGTCGCCGCGCCAGCTCGCGCGGCTGGCGAACAAATATTATGGTGCCCCGCCCAAGATGCTGGCGCGCAAATATCGGGCATTGCGCTGTTCGGCGCGAATCGCGCTGGATGGCGACAGCTGGCAGCAATTATGTGAGGAAGGCGGCTTTTACGACCAGTCGCACTTCATCCGGGAGATCAAGCATTTCATCGGCCTGACCCCGCATCAATTGCAGACCGAGCCGTCGGCGGTCGCGCAATTGACGCTGTTGCGCCGGTCGTTGGGCGGCGACGTGGCCGTGCTGAACCGGTTGAGCTAGGCGTCCCCCAAGCAAAATTTCCTTGATTAAACGCCCCTGTGCGACCACATGCGCCCAATCGGATGGAATCGGTCCGATTTGAGAATGGTTCGCAACTTTGAAGGGCGCGTGACACGACATGAAACTGTCGAGCTTCGCTGACTATGCGGTCGTGCTGATGTCCGCCGCCGCGCGCCATTGTGGCGCAGGAGCGGGGTTTGACCCTGCGACCAACAGGCATCTCAAGATGAACGCGACCACTTTGTCGGCCGAAACCGGCATTCCGCTGCCCACCGCGCAGAAGCTGGTGAGTCGCCTGTCGGCCGCCGGCCTGCTCGAATCGAGCCGGGGCACCGGTGGCGGCGTACGCCTGTCGCGCCCGCCGGCCACCATCACGCTGGCCGATGTGGTGGAGGCGGTCGAAGGGCCGATCGCCATGACCGCGTGTAGCGAACAAGGGGCGCATGACTGCAATCTGGAACAGGATTGCCGCATCCGTCCGCACATGAATGTGGCGAACAATGCCATCCGCGAAGCGCTCGCGGGGGTGACGATCGCCAGTCTGACACGAGAAATGGCATGACTGAACAAGCAACCACCGTTCGCAACCAGGAAGCGCAGGACGCCGCCGATCGCGCGTCGACCTACGAACATGGCTGGTCGTCCGCCATCGAGCAGGACTTCGCGCCCAAGGGGCTGAACGAGGATACGGTCCGCTTCATTTCCGCCAAGAAGAACGAGCCGCAATGGCTGCTCGACTGGCGGCTGAAGGCGTTCGCCATGTGGCAGAAGATGGATGCGCCGGACTGGGCGAAGCTGAACGTCCCGCCGATCGACTATCAGGACGCCTATTATTACGCGGAGCCGAAAAAGAAGATCGAACTGGATTCGCTGGATCAGGTCGATCCCGAAATCCTGGCGACCTATCAGAAGCTGGGCATCCCCATCGCCGAGCAGGAAATGCTGGCCGGTGTGAAGGGCAGCCGCAAGATCGCGGTCGACGCCGTGTTCGACAGCGTCAGCGTCGCCACCACCTTCCGCAAGGAGTTGGAGGAAGCGGGCGTCATCTTCCGCTCGATCAGCGAAGCGGTGCGCGAATTTCCCGATCTGGTGAAGAAGTGGCTGGGCAAGATCGTGCCGATGCACGACAATTATTTCGCCACATTGAACTGCGCGGTCTTTTCCGACGGCACCTTCGTCTACATCCCCAAGGGCGTGCGCTGCCCGATGGAGCTGTCCACCTATTTCCGCATCAATGCGGAGAATACCGGGCAGTTCGAACGCACCCTGATCGTCGCGGACGAGGGCAGCTATGTCTCCTATCTGGAAGGCTGCACCGCGCCGATGCGCGACGAAAATCAGCTGCACGCCGCGGTCGTGGAACTGGTCGCGCTGGACGATGCGGAGATCAAGTACAGCACCGTCCAGAACTGGTATCCCGGTGACGAGAACGGCAAGGGCGGCATCTATAATTTCGTGACCAAGCGGGCGCTGTGTCAGGGCCGCAACAGCAAGGTCAGCTGGACGCAGGTGGAAACCGGATCGGCGATCACCTGGAAATATCCGTCCTGCGTGCTGAACGGCGAGAATAGCGTCGGGGAGTTCTACTCCGTGGCGTTGACCAACAATCTGCAACAGGCCGATACCGGCACCAAGATGATCCACAATGGCAAGGGCACGCGATCGACCATCGTGTCCAAGGGGATCAGCGCCGGGCGTTCGAACAACACCTATCGTGGCCTCGTGCGCGTGGCGCCGGGGGCGGAGGGCGTGCGCAACTTCACCCAGTGCGACAGCCTGTTGCTGGGCGACCAGTGCGGCGCGCATACCGTGCCCTATATCGAGGTGCGCAACCCCAGCGCCCAGATCGAGCATGAAGCGACGACGAGCAAGATCAGCGACGACCAGCTGTTCTACGCCATGCAGCGCGGGCTGGATCAGGAAAGCGCGGTGTCGCTGATCGTCAACGGCTTCGCCAAGGAAGTGCTGCAACAGCTGCCGATGGAATTTGCCGTCGAGGCGCAGAAGCTGTTGGGGATTTCGCTGGAAGGTAGCGTTGGATAATTCACGCCGTCATGCCGGACTTGATCCGGCATCCCGCTCGTTTCGGAAGTAGCGGGACCCCGGATCAAGTCCGGGGTGACGAACGACATTAGATTTTGAAGGACCGAACTTTGAGCGACGAAGACGATATCCAGGACGCCCTCGCGGATTTCGCGGAGGATGTGAGCAATGGCCAGTCATGGACCGCCGCGATCCGCATCCTGACCGAGGATTATGAGCTGGAAGAGGGCGAGTTGCAGGCCCGCGCCGCCAAGGATTTCGGCGACCTCGACGCCTATGAGGCGGAAAGCCGTGCGGCGCTGGAAGCGGGTGATGTCGCCTTCACCGAGAAGCTGCGCAAGGACAAGGCGTTCCACAAGGCCAAGGCACCCAATCTGGCGCGCATGGGGCCGGTCAGCGAATTCGTCGTCGCGCTGCTGGAAAAGGGCGCGCCGGAACCGGGTGCCGACTGGTGGCCCTATATGCCGATCAAGCGCCATATCGATACGCTGTTCCCCGCACCGGGCGATGTGCGCGACATGGCGTTCTGGACCGCGCGGACGCTCCAGCGCGCGCATGAGGGATAAGAGATGCTGACGATCGACAATCTGACCAACGAAATCGACGGCAAGGCGATCCTGAAGGGCCTGTCGCTCCAGATCAATGCGGGGGAAATCCACGCGATCATGGGGCCGAACGGCGCGGGCAAGTCCACGCTGGCCTATACGCTGGGCGGCCGTCCCAATTATGAAGTGACGGGCGGCACCGCGACGTTCGAAGAGCAGGATCTGTTCGAACTGGAGCCGCATGAGCGCGCTGCTGCCGGCCTGTTTCTCGGCTTTCAGTATCCGGTCGAGATTCCGGGCGTGTCGAACCTGCAATTCCTGCGCGAAAGCCTCAATTCGCAGCGCCGCGCACGGGGCGAAAAGGAATTGAACGGCGGCGAATTCATCCGTCTGGCCAAGGAAAAGGCGGGCCTGCTGGGCCTTGACATGGAGATGCTGAAGCGTCCGGTGAATGTCGGTTTTTCGGGCGGTGAGAAGAAGCGCGCCGAAATGGTGCAGATGGGCATCCTTGATCCCAAACTGGCGATCCTGGACGAGACCGATTCGGGCCTCGACATCGACGCTTTGAAGATCGTGGGCGCGGGGATCAACGCGATCATGCGCAAGCCCGACAAGGCCGTGCTGCTGATCACCCATTATCAGCGCCTGCTCGACTATGTGAAGCCGGACTTCGTCCATGTCCTGGCCGCCGGCCGGATCGTCAAGTCGGGTGGTCCCGAACTGGCGCTGGAACTGGAACGCGAAGGCTATGCCGAGGTGGTGGCATAATGCGCGCCGCAGGCATCCTCCTTTCTCTTCGCGTCTCCGCGTCTCCGCGTGAGAAGATTCTGTTCACGCGGAGACGCGGAGACGCGGAGGAGGCGTGCCTGTGACCGCTCTCGCTCTGCCTACGCGCCGACAGGAAGAATGGCGCTACAGCGATCTGGAGGCTGTCGCCTCCATCTGGCCCACACCCGCGCCTACGCGGATCGACGTGGCGGAAGGCGAAACGGCGCGCCATCATCTGTTGCAGGATGCGGCCGACGGACAGGTGGCGGTGCATGACTATGTCATCACTGTCGCGGACGGGGCGCGGTGTGATTTCCATGTGCTCAATGTCGGCGGGAAGCTGGGGCGCGTGACGTTCGACGTCACGATCGGCAGCAACGCGCATTTCGAACTCAATGGCGCGATCCTTGGCGGCGGCGACCAGACGCTGGAGATCATCACCAGCGTCACCCATGCCAAGCCGGATTCGACCAGCGGCCAGACGATCCGGTCGATCCTGGGCCAGCGCGCCACGGGCAGCTATCTGGGCAGCATCAACGTCGCGCGCGATGCGCAGCGCACCGATGCCTTCCAGTCGATCAAGGCGATGCTGCTGGACCGCACGGCGACGGCGAACGCCAAGCCGGAGCTGGAAATTTTCGCCGACGACGTGAAATGCGCCCATGGCGCGACGGTCGGCGAACTGGACAAGGCGGCGCTCTTCTACATGGCATCGCGCGGCATGGACCCGGCGACGGCCAAGACGTTGCTGCTGCGCTCCTTCGTCGCGGGTGTGTTCGACGATGTGGCGGACGAAGCGGTCAGGCAAGCGCTGGAAGCCGCCGCGATCGCCAAGCTGGAGGCGCTGGTATGACCGACCTCGCACAGGGTCTGCGCTTGCGGGATGATTTCCCCGGTGTGGGCGACTGGCATTATCTGGACAGTGCCGCCACCGCGCAGAAGCCCAATGCGGTGATCGATGCGATCGCGCGGGCCTATGGTCCCGATTATGCGACGGTGCATCGCGGTGTCTACGAACGCTCGGCCAATATGACGCTGGCCTATGAAGCGGCGCGGCGGAAGGTCGCCAGCTTCATCGGCGCGAAGTCGGACAGCGAGATCGTTTATGTTCGCGGCGCGACCGAGGGCATCAATCTGGTCGCCCAATGCTGGGCGGGCACGCAGTTGAAGGCGGGCGACCGCATCCTGCTGTCCACGCTGGAACATCATAGCAATATCGTGCCGTGGCAGATCGTGGCGGAGAAGGTCGGCGCTCATATCGACGTCGTGCCGCTCACCGACGATGGCCGGATCGATCTGGACGTGATGCGCGCGATGATCACGCCGCGCCATCGCATGGTCGCGCTGGCCCATGTGTCGAACGTGCTGGGCAGCGTACTGGATTGCCGCCGCGCCGCCGACATCGCCCATATGGTCGGGGCGAAGATCTTGATCGACGGGTGTCAGGCCGTGCCGCGCCTCGCCGTCGATGTGGCTGCGCTGGATTGCGATTTCTACGTCTTTTCCGCGCACAAGCTTTATGGCCCGACCGGCATTGGCGTGCTGTGGGGCCGTGCGGAACTGCTCGACGCCATGCCGCCCTATCAGGGTGGCGGGTCGATGATCGACAAGGTGACGTTCGAAAAGACGACCTACGCCCCCGCGCCGACGCGGTTCGAGGCGGGAACGCCGCATATCACCGGCGTCGTCGGCCTGTCTGCCGCGATCGACTATGTGCAGGGCATCGGGCTGGATGCGATCCATGCGCATGAATGTGCGCTGGTGGCCAAGGCCCGCACCGCGTTGGAGCAGATCAACAGCGTGCGCGTCTTCGGGCCGGACGACAGCGCGGGCATCCTCTCTTTTGAAGTGGAGGGGGTGCATCCGCACGATGTCGGCACCATATTGGATGAAACGGGCGTCGCGATCCGGGCCGGCCATCATTGCGCACAGCCGCTGATGCGCCATCTGGGCGTCGAGGCGACCGCACGGGCCAGCTTTGGCATCTATAGCGACGACAGCGATGTGGATGCGCTGGTCAAAGGCATCGAACGAGTGAGGAAGATCTTCGGATGAGCGAAGAGCGGAAGATTTTGGTCGAGGAAGTGGATGCTGTGAATGCACCACCCAAGGCACGCGTCGAGGAGACGCGCCAGCGCGACTATCTGGACGGGTTTCTGTCGCAGAAGCCGGTGGAGACGCCTGCGGGCGAGCCGGGCGGCGACCTGTATGATGGGATCATCGAGGCGCTCAAGGAAATTTATGACCCGGAAATTCCGGTGAATATCTATGATCTGGGCCTTATCTACGGCGTGGACGTAACGACGGACGGCCATGCCGTCGTCACGATGACGCTGACCACGCCGCATTGCCCGGTCGCCGAATCCATGCCGGGCGAAGTCGAACTGCGCGTTGGCGCGGTGCCGGGCGTGGGCGATGCGCAGGTCAATCTGGTCTGGGATCCGCCATGGGATCCGCAGAAGATGAGCGACGAAGCGAAGCTCGAACTGGGGATGCTGTAATGACCGACGTACAGACCAAGACCCGCGCCCGCCCCGCCGCCGTCCTGCTGACGCCGAGCGCCGAGCAGCGCATCGCCGACCTGATGGGCCAGGCGCCCGAAGGCACGATCGGCGTCAAGCTGTCCACCCCCAAGCGCGGCTGTTCGGGCCTGGCCTATTCGGTCGATTATGTGACGACGGAAGCCAAGTTCGACGAGAAGATCGAAACGCCGGGCGGCGTTCTCTATATCGACGGCGCATCGGTCCTCTATCTGATCGGATCGACGATGAACTGGGTGGAAGATGATTTCACCGCCGGCTTCGTCTTCAACAATCCCAATGCCAAGGGCAGCTGCGGCTGCGGCGAGAGCTTTACGGTTTAAGCGCTCTTTCTGCTCCGTTCGGTTCGAGCTTGTCGAGAACATCGCGCGGAGTTCTCGACAAGCTCGAACCGAACGGGAGGGGTATAATGGCATATATGCTGATCCTCGGCATGGGCTATACCGCCTCGCGTCTGGCCGCCCGTCTGCGCGGCGATGGATGGCAAGTCACCGGCGTTCGGCGCAGCGCCGATGTCGACAGCCTTGCCTTCGATGACGACAATGCCGTCCGCGCCGCCATCGCACGGGCGACCTATATCCTCTCCTCCGTCCCGCCAGAGGGCGATGCCGATCCGGTGCTGGCCCGCTATGGCGATGCCATTGCGGCCGCGCCCGCGATCTGGACAGGCTATCTCTCCTCTACCGGCGTCTATGGCGATGCGGCGGGGGCCTGGGTGGATGAAGCCAGCCCGGTCGGGCAGGGGCGCCGGACCGCGCGGGCGGCGGCGGACATGGCATGGGGGGCATTGCGCCCCGACATGCGCCGCTTTCGCCTGCCCGGCATCTATGGTCCCGGCCGCTCCGCGTTGGACCGGGTGCGGGAAGGGAAGGCGCATCGCATCGCCCTGCCCGATCAGGTGTTCAGCCGTGTCCATGTGGACGATATCGTCGCGGGCGTGATCGCGTCGTTCGACGGACCTGCGGGCGTCTATAATCTGGCCGACGACCTGCCCTGCGCGCAAAATGACGTGATAGAGGCCGCCTGCACGCTCCTGGGCCGGCCGATGCCACCGCTCCTGACGTTGGAGGAAGTGCAACTCTCACCCATGGCGCGGGCCTTTTATGCGGAAAATCGCCGGGTGGCCAATGGCCGGGCGAAGCGGCTGCTGGGCTGGTCGCCGTTCTATCCGACCTACAAGGAAGGGCTGCGTGCCTGCCTTTGAGGCGACCCGTCGCATGGTTTACGCCTTGTTAACCCAAGCGATCGACAAGCGGGGCAGCACTGCATAAAGGGACGCCCTCATGACCCGGATCGACCAGACTTTTTCCGAACTCAGCCAGCGGATGCGCGATATGTCGGTGCCCGGCCGTTCTGGCGCGGCGGTGCCGTCGATCGCCAGCCTGCTGGACAAGGTCAACGCCGCGAAGCTGCGCTATCAGCGGGGCGCGCGTTAAGCCGCCTTCGATCGCAGCGCGATGGCCATGCCGGCGATCGCCAGCAGCGCCCCCAGGATCGCCAGCGCGCTCCAGCGATAGCCCTCCGCGAGCGTCGAGATCAGCATCGCGATGACCGGGATGAGGACGCTGGTATAGGCCGCCCGGCCCGCACCCATGCGCTGAATCAGGGTGAAATAAAGCGGGAAGGTCACGACCGACCCGGCCAGGCCCAGCCAGCCGACGCCCAATATATAGCCCGGCCGCATGTCGAAGGTCGGCGGGCCGATCTTCGCCCAGGCATAGAGCGCATCCACCCCCGCGCCGATCAGCATGGCCCAGGCCAGCACCGCCACCATCGGCAGGCGGCGGGCGATCTCCATCCCCTGCATCACATTGGCGGCCGACGCGCTGATCAGGCCGGCGAAAGCAAAGCCCGCGCCCAGCAGCACCGTGTCGGGATTGACCCCTCCGGCTTCCGACAGCGCGGCATGATATTCGTGCAGCAGCATCAGGACGATGCCCGTCACCGCCACCACCGATCCACCGATGAAGGTGCGGCTGACCGGTTGGCGGAAAATGAGGAAGGACAGGATCGAATTGGGGATGAGCAGCATCGCGTAGACGACCGCGACCAGCCCCGACGTCAGATAATGTTCGGCGCGATAGACGAAGTTGAAATTCAGCACGAACTGCGCGACGCCCAGCAGCGCGGCGTAGAGCAGGCCGCTGCGCCCGATGGCGAGCGACACGCCGCGCCACCGGGCAAAGGCGGCCATGGCGACGCCCGCCAGCGCGAACCGATAGCAGACCGACCAGCTGGCCGGCACCGATCCGATCTGGTCGCGAATGACGATCCAGGTGGAACTCCAGATCAGGACGACCAGAATGAAGGGGATGATGATCCCCCCCTTGGCCCCGTCATTCACGGTCAAGCGCCCGTAGCGCATCCGCCAGCGGTGCGACGCTTTGCGCATCCTGCGACCAGTTGGTGACGAGCCGCGCCGCGCCTTCGCCCCAGTCGTAGAAATCGAAACCCTGCGCGCGCAGGCGGGCGGCTTCGTCGGCGTTGAGGCGGATGAACAATTCGTTCGCCTGGACCGGGTGCATCAGTCGTCCGGAGGCGCCCTGTGCCAGTGCCTGTGCCGCACCGTTCGCGGCGCGGGCGTTGGCCAGCCACAGATCGTCCTCGATCATCGCCAATATCTGCGCGGCGAGATAGCGCCCCTTGGAGAAGAGATGGCCCGAGCGCTTGCGCCAGCGCTTGGCTTCCGCTGCGCGCGCAGGCGCTGCCTCGCCGAAGAAGAGCAGGGCTTCCCCCACCATGCCGCCATTTTTGACGCAGCCGAAGGAGAGGGCGTCCACGCCCGCGCGCCAGGTGACGTCGGCGGGCGCGCAGCCCAGATGCGCGACGGCATTGGCGAAGCGAGCGCCGTCCATGTGGAAGCCAAGGCCGTTGGCTTTGGCGACATCGCCCAGTGCGGCGACCTCGTCCGGGCTGTAGGCCAGCCCATATTCGGTCGCGTTGGTGATGCTGATGGCGCGCGCCGGCACCTGATGCACGTCGGGGCGGATCGTCTTCAGCCGGTCGGTCACGGCGCTCGGCGTCAGCTTCGCGCCGTCGCCGGGCAGCGGCATCAAGGTCGCGCCATGGGTGAAGAAGCCCGGTGCGCCGCATTCGTCGACCGCGATATGCGCTTCCTCATGGCAGATCACGCCGCCATAGGGCGGGCAGAGGGTCGCCAGCGCGATGCAATTGGCCGCCGTGCCGGTCGATACCCACAGCGCGCTGACCGGCGTGTCGAACAGGTCGGAAAAGGCGCCGTCCAGTCGCGCGCTCCAGCCATCGCCATCATAGCCATGATCGGCCCGGTCGGCGCCGGCGATGGCGGCCATGATCTGCGGGGCGAGTGGCGTGGCGTTGTCGGAGAAAAAATGCATGGCGCAGCGATAACCGGACGACGGCCGGGCGGGAAGAGGCCAGCGATGGCCAGCTGGCCTTTTTCCGATCATGGAATATGTCAGTATATATGACACATTGTTTCGCTGGCCGCTCTGTGACATAGGCGGCCTCGTCCGAGCCAGAACAAGGAGACTCACCATGGCCGCCGAGCAGACGTCGCGTTTCACCGTCACCCGCAACAGCCAGGCTGTGCCGGCGGACAAGCGCGCTGTATTGCTCGAAGATCCGGGCTTTGGTCGGCTATTCACCGACCATATGGTGACGATCCGCTATACCGAGGGTCAGGGCTGGCACAGCCACAAGGTGGAGGCGCGTGCGCCCTTCATGCTCGATCCCGCCTGCGCCGTGCTGCATTATGCGCAGGAAATCTTCGAAGGGATGAAGGCCTATCGGTTGGAGGATGGCAGCGTCGCCATGTTCCGTCCGGAAGAAAATGCCCGTCGCTTCGCCGAATCGGCCGAGCGGATGGCGATGCCCGCCATTCCGCAGGATCTGTTCCTGGAAGCGGTCGAGGAACTGGTGAAGATCGACGCCGACTGGATTCCGACCGGTGAAGGCAGCCTGTATCTGCGCCCCTTCCTGTTCGCGAGTGAAGCATTCCTGGGCGTGCGCCCGTCGAACGAATATATTTTCTGCGTCATCGCTTCGCCCGCCGGCGCCTATTTCAAGGGTGGCAAGAAGGCCGTGACCCTGTGGGTGTCGGAACATTATACCCGCGCCGCACGCGGCGGTACTGGTGCGGCCAAGTGCGGCGGCAATTATGCCGCGTCGCTGGTCGCTCAGAAGGAAGCGATCGGCCATGGCTGCGACCAAGTCGTCTTCCTGGACGCCGCCGAAAATAAGTGGGTCGAGGAACTGGGCGGCATGAACGTCTTCTTCGTGATGGACGACGGGTCGATCGTCACGCCGCCGCTGACCGGCACGATCCTGCCCGGTATCACGCGCAATTCGATCATCTCGCTGGCCCGCGCCAAGGGGCATGAGGTGCGCGAAGAGCCCTACAGCTTCGCCCAGTGGCGCGCGGATGCGGCCAGCGGCAAGCTGCGCGAGGCCTTCGCCTGCGGCACGGCGGCGGTCGTCACCGCGATCGGCACGGTCAAGAGCAGCACGGGCGATTTCACCGTCGGCAATGGCGATGGCGGGCTGGTGACGGAAACGCTGCGCGCCGAACTGACCGGCATCCAGCGCGGCGTGGTCGCCGACCCGGCCGATTGGGTGCGCACGCTTTAATCCAAACGGCAAACTCAGCTCCGTTCGCCCTGAGCTTGTCGAAGGGCCTCTCCTTTCCGTCATGAGAAAGAAAGGGGCTTCGACAGGCTCAGCCCGAACGGAATTAGGGTTTAGCCATACTTCCCAATCCCTTCCCAAGCGCCTAGATACAGTATCATGGAACGCTTCGACGTCGTGATTTTGGGGGGTGGGCTTGTGGGCCTTACCCTGGGCATCGCTCTTTCGGGCCATGGCGTGAAGACCGCCGTGATCGACCCGGCCGACCCGGTGGGTGTAACCGCCGCCGGGTTCGACGGTCGCGTGTCGGCGATCAGCTCCACCAGCTATGCCATGATGAACGCCATTGGCGTGGGCAGGCATCTGGAGGGCAAGGGCTGTCCGATCGACCGGATCTGGGTCAGCGACGGGCTGGAGCCGGGGGCGCTGGATTTCGCGCCGGATGCCGATGACGGCGTGATGGGGACGATGGTCCCCAACCGCGACCTGCGCGTCGCGCTGGCAAAGACGGCGGACGAAGCGGCGAACCTCACCCGTTACCAGCCCGATCTGGCGACCCATGTGGATCGCAATGCCGATGGCGTCACGCTGACGCTGGCGAGCGGCGTCACCATCCAGGGCGCGTTGCTGGTGGCAGCGGAGGGGCGTAACAGCCCCACGCGCGATGCGGCGGGGATCAACACCACCCGCTGGCAATATAAGCATAGCGCCATGGTCACCGCGATCGATCATGAGGTGCCGCACGCCAACACGGCGTACGAGATTTTCTATGTCGGCGGCCCCTTCGCGCTGTTGCCGATGCTGCCGGGTACCCGGTCCGCCGTGGTGTGGACGGTGCCGACGGAGCAGGCGCCGGCGATGATGAAACTGTCCGAACGCGCCTGGCTCGCCGAAGCGCAGAAGCGGATCGGTGGCTTTCTGGGCGAGATCAAGCTGGCGGGTCCGCGCTCCTCCTACCCCCTAGGCTTCCATCATGCGGCGCGGATCACCGACACGCGGCTCGCGCTGGTGGGCGACAGCGCGCACGCCATCCACCCGATCGCCGGGCAGGGGGTGAATCTCGGCTTCCGCGACGTCGCTGCGCTGGTGGAAGTGCTGGTGGACGGCATGCGCCTTGGCCTCGATCCGGGCGATGCGCAGTTGCTGGCGCGTTATCAGCGCTGGCGCGGGCTGGATTCGATGATGACCAGCGTGGCGATGGACGGGCTGGTGCGCCTGTTCGACGTACCGGGCAAGATCCCGTCGCTGGTGCGCCGCGCGGGGCTGGCGGCAGTGCAGCGCAGCGGAGCGCTCAAGGGGCGCTTCATAGCCGAAGCACGCGGGCAGTCGGGCGCGCTGCCGAAATTGCTGTCGGGTGAGTTGGTTTAGGGCTCAAACGCAGCCGCTGTGCGGAGCGCTTGCTTTTCAACCCTGTAATGAATCAAGCTTCTTCTTGCGGCGATTTTGCCGCGTATCAAAGAAGGAGAACACATGACATTTGCAAATGTGTGCATCGCCCTCGGGGTGATGATCGCTTTCGCGACCTTGGTCCTCAAGATCGTGGAGGTTTCGCGCTCTAAGTAAGATGTGCAACGGACAAGGGGCGGGCGGCAACCCGTCCCTTGGACGAGTGAACCCCCGCCACGGCAATGACGGGGGTTCTGTATCAAGGGATAGCCCATGACATTTGCACGTTCGATATAGCGCACAATCGTCAAAATTTCAACTCACAGCATCCGCCGCAACACATCGTCCTTCAGCGCGAAATGATGGCGCAGCGCGGCGCCGATGTGCAGGATGATCAGCACGACCCAGAGCCAGGGCAGCAGTTCGTGCGCGCCGCGCGACAGGCCGACGATCGCGTCTTCCTTGCCCACCGCGAATTTGGGGACGTCGAACAGGAAGAACCAGTTCAAGGGCCGTGTCCCCGCCGACGACATGATCCAGCCGGACAGCGGCAGGATCAGCATCAGCGCATAGAAGACGAGGTGGGTCGCATGCGCCGCACCCTTTTCCCATGCGGGCATGGCGGTGGGCAGCGGCGGGGCCGGGTGGGTCAGTCGCCAGACGATCCGCACCAGCGTCAGCGCCAGCACGGTCAGGCCGATCGACTTGTGGACCGGCATCACCGCCCAGTCCTTGGGCAGGGCGTCATGGGCGAAGCCGAAGAAGAGGTTCCCCAAAATCAGGATCGCGATGATCCAGTGCAGGGCACGGGCGACGGTCGTGTAACGGGCCATGGGTTCTCCTTTTCGGATATGTCCCTTGAGATAGCCATGACCGTCCTACCCGACGACCATGGCCCTATGTCCAAGGGGATCGCGCTGCGGTGCGATCCCCTTGGATCTACTTTTGCCGGTTGGCGACCAGATTATCCACTACCGAAGGGTCAGCCAATGTGCTGGTGTCGCCCAGCGCCTGTGCCGATACGTCGCCCTCGGCGATCTTGCGCAGGATGCGGCGCATGATCTTGCCCGACCGCGTCTTGGGCAGGCCGGGCGCGAACTGGATGACGTCGGGCGTGGCGATCGGGCCGATTTCGGTCCGCACCCATTTCACCAGCGTTGCGCGCAGATCGTCGGTCGCCTCCTGACCGCTGTTGAGCGTCACATAGGCGTAGATGCCCTGGCCCTTGATATCGTGCGGGAAGCCGACGACCGCTGCCTCCGCCACGCTCTCGTGCAGCACCAGCGCGCTTTCGACCTCCGCCGTGCCCATGCGATGGCCCGACACGTTGATGACGTCGTCCACCCGCCCGGTGATCCAATAATAGCCGTCCGCGTCGCGCCGCGCGCCGTCGCCGGTGGTATATTTGCCGGGGAAGGTGGTGAAATAGGTCTGGAAGAAGCGGTCATGATCGCCCCAGACGGTGCGCATCTGCCCCGGCCAGCTTTGCGCGATGACGAGGTTGCCCTCGGTCGCGCCGTCCAGCACCTGGCCTTCGCCATCGACGATCTGCGGCACGACGCCCGGCATGGGGAAGGTGGCGGAACCGGGCTTGAGGTCCGTGGCGCCGGGCGTCGGCGCGATCATCGCGCCGCCCGTCTCCGTCTGCCACCAGGTGTCGATGATCGGGCAGCGGCCTTCGCCGACCACGCCATGATACCAGCGCCAGGCCTCCGGGTTGATCGGCTCGCCCACAGTGCCGAGCAGGCGCAGCGATGCGCGGCTGGTGCGGGTGACGAAGTCGTCGCCCTCCTTCATCAACGCGCGCAGCGCCGTCGGCGCGGTGAAGAGGGTCCGGACCTGATGCCGGTCGACTACGTCCCAGATGCGGCTGGCGGTCGGGTAATTGGGGACGCCTTCATACATCAAAGTCGTCGCGCCGTTCGCCAGCGGGCCGTAGACGATATAGCTGTGGCCCGTGACCCAGCCGATATCGGCCGCGCACCAATAGATGTCGCCGGGCCGACAATCGAAGCAGAGTTCGTGCGTCAGCGCCGCCCAGAGGAGATAGCCGCCGGTCGTGTGCAGCACCCCCTTGGGCTTGCCCGTCGAGCCGGAGGTGTAGAGGATGAAGAGCGGGTCTTCGGCGTTCATCGGTTCGGGCGGGCAATCGGCCGATACCTTCGCCGCTTCCTCATGCAGCCACAGGTCGCGACCGTCCTGCATCATGACTGCGCCGCCGGTGGCCTTGACCACGACGACTTTCTTCACGCTGGGGCAATGGGCAAGGGCCGCGTCGACATTGACCTTGAGCGGCACCGCCTTGCCGCCGCGGCGCCCTTCGTCGGCGGTGATGACGATGTTGGAATCGCAATCCTGAATGCGGCCGGCGAGCGCGTCGGGCGAAAAGCCGCCGAACACGACGCTGTGGACCGCGCCGATCCGCGCGCAGGCGAGCAGGGCGAAGGCGGCCTCCGGGATCATCGGCATGTAGACGGTGATGCGGTCGCCTTTCTTCGTGCCGGCGGCCTTCAGCACATTGGCGAAGCGGCTGACTTCCGCATGCAATTGCGCATAGCTGTACCGGCGCGGCTGTGCATCGGGCGAATCGGGTTCCCACAGGATCGCGGTCTGGTCCGCCCGCTGCGCCAGATGCCGGTCGACGCAATTGACGCTGACGTTCAGCACGCCGTCGGCAAACCATTTCACGCCGAAATCCGCTTCGGCAAAGCTGCTTTCGTTGGTCAGGGTCGGCGGTGTGATCCAGTCCAGCCGCTGCGCCCGTTCCAGCCAATAGTCATGCGGCGTTTCGATCGAGCGCGCATAATCGGCGTCGCGCGCCGCCCGGTCCATCAGCGATCCCGTGGTCCATTCCTCCGGCACGGGGAAGAAATCGTCAGACATCGGGCATCCTTTCCATCACGAAATCATTATTGGCCTCTCTTCTATCGCCCGATGCGGGGGACCGGAAGGCCGGACCATGCCGTTTCTTGCCCTCCTTTTGGCCAATATCGCCGTATCGAATGAATATCGTGGCGACATTTTGCCGCTTTCCCCAGGGCGCGCCCGCGCCTAACAGATATCACTTATGTGGTTGCTTTATCAATTTCCGCTCTGCCCCTTTTCCCGCAAGGTCCGGCTCCTCTTGGGTGAGAAGGGGATCGGCTATGATCTGGTGCGTGAATCGCCCTGGGCGATGCGCGACGAATTTCTGGATCTGAATCCGGCCGGCACCACGCCGGTCATGGCGGACGCGGAAAAGGGCGTGACACTGATCGACAGCCAGGCGATCTGCGAATATTTCGAGGAGACGGTGGAGAAATTCGCGCTGATCTCCGGCACCGCCGCCGGGCGGGCCGAAGTGCGGCGGCTGACCGCCTTTTTCGATCAGAATTTCTACGGCGACGTGGTCGGTCCGCTGCTGCACGAGCGGATGAAGAAGCGTTTGGTCGAGCGGGCATCGCCCGACGCCCGCGTGCTGCGCGAGGCGATGAAGCGCGCCAATGTCCATATGGACTATATGGACTATCTGCTCGACCATCGCAGCTGGATGGCGGGCGCGACGCTGAGCCTGGCCGATATCGCAGCGGCGGCGCATCTGTCGGTGGCGGATTATCTGGGCGGGATCGACTGGGCGGGCCATGAACCGGTGAAGCGCTGGTATGCGGGCTTCAAATCGCGTCCGTCCTTCCGGCCCTTATTGTCGGAGCGGATGGAGGTCATCACCCCGCCGGCCCATTATGAAAAGCCGGATTTCTGAAGGCGGTGTAAGTGACGTGCGGAAGGCTTGAGATGATGAGCCCCGCCTGACTTATTCCTGTTCCCCGGTGCAGGCCGGGGTCCAGTTCCGCCGCTTCGACTGGACCCCGGCCTGCGCCGGGGAACGGCCTCTGTAAATCAATCCGTTTCGGCCGCCAGGTAGACGCGGTTGCGGCCATGTTCCTTGGCGAGATACAGTGCGCGGTCGGCGGCCTTGAGCGCGCCGCGCGGATCGTCATAGGCCAGCACATTGGCGACGCCGGCGGAAAAGCTGACCCGGTCCATCCGCTCGCCATTGGTGCGGTTGACGAGGCTGCGATTGGCCAGATCCTCGCGCACGCTGTCCACCGCTTCGCAGGCTTCCGCGGCGGTCTTGCCGCGGAACAGCATCACGAATTCCTCGCCGCCATGCCGCGCTACATGGCAGCGGTCGTTGGAGGCCTTGGCCAACAGCCCGGCGACGAATTTCAGCACCCGATCGCCGGTGTCATGGCCATGGGTGTCGTTGATATGTTTGAAATGGTCGATGTCGCAAAAGGCGACCGACAGGGTTTCGCCATTGCCCTGCGCCTGTTCCATTTCCTCGCGCAGCACGCTTTCGAAGGCGCGGCGATTGGGCAGGCCGGTCAGATGGTCGTGCTCGGCGGCGCGACGGGCATTTTCCAGGCTCGACTTGAGCGCCTGGGTCTGCTTCTGATTTTCGCGCAGCTGGCTTTCGACCTGGCGGGTCTTTTCCACCATGGAGCGCGTCAGGCCGACCAGACGGGCGAGCACCGGCTCATTGTCGCGCCCTTCGCCCAGATCCTTGGCCTGTTCCTGCAGGGCCGCGCCATAATCCTTCGCGCTGTTGCGCGATTCGTGCATCAGGCCGGTGAACTGGGTGAGATTTTCCTCCACCTTGTCCAGCATGGAGGCCAGCGATTCGGGCGTCACCTCGTCGGCGCGCTGTTCCGCCGCGATCGTCTCGATCCAGCCGTTGGTGATCTTGCCGCGCTCCATCATCACGGCCTTGATCGCCTTTTCGACGCCGATATTCGCGCCGGTCAGATAGTCCAGCGCGACGCTGAAATTGATGGGCGTCAGGTCGAGATCATGGGCGAAGAGAAAATCGCCGATGTCGCTGTAAAGCTGTTTGCGGCGGTTGATCTCGCGATTGAGTGCGGTGCCGCTGCGCGGGCGCTGTTCATCCTCTTCGACGCTATCCTCCTCGGATTTGCCGGAAAACCCCCTAGCCCAGCGTGCCAGACGGTCGGTCAGCCCATGTTGCGGGCTCGCGGAAGATGGTTGTGCCCCGTTCATGCTCTCCATAACGGATGGCGCGAAACAAGGTTAAGGGATCGGCAGCGAAATAATCGGAGTCAGAGCCGGAATGCGCCGGATGGCGCATTCTCAAACAGACGCTCAGATATCCGCGCTGACCAGCCAGTCGCGGAAGATGCGCACGGCGCGGGTCTGGAGCGCGCGCGGGCGGCAGACGAAGAAGTAGCGATAGGGGCTGTCGACATGGATCGGGAACAGCCGCACCAGCCGCGGATCGTGCGACTGTTCATAATGGCTGGCGTGCATCACGGCGACGCCCAGCCCCTGCGCGGCGGCTTCCAGCATCAACTGGCCCGAATCATAATTGTCCACGGCCAATGGTTGCAGGTCGGGCAGGCCGGCCGCTTCCTTCCACGCGTCGAAGGACAATGCCATGTCGCGATGGAGCAGCACGGTCTGCTGCGCCAGTTCTTCGGGTGAGGTCAGGGCCTGCGGCCCCTCCAGCAACTCGCGCCGGCCGATGAGATAGACCTGCTCATGGTCCAGCTCATGGGCGTAAAGGGCGGAATCGATATCCTTGGCCATCAGCACGATCGCCGCGTCCAGCCCTTCGCCTAGCCGCGCGACGGCGTGGGGGGTGGTTTCGATGTCGATATGCAGCTGGGGATGCTGTTTGCGCAGGTTGCCTAGATGCGGGAAGAGGCGCTGCGTCGCGAACAGCGGCATCACCGCCAGGCGCAGGCGCAGCTGATTGCCGCCGCTCTGGATATTTTCCAGCGCCTGGCTGAGCGAATCCAGCGCAGGCGCGATATCGTCCAGCAGCCTTTGCCCTTCGGCATTGATTTCCAGCGCCTGATGCTTGCGGTCGAACAGGGGGCGGCCGATGAAGCGCTCCAGCGCCTGCACGCGGCGGCTGAGCGCCGGAGTCGACAGGGCGAGTTCCTCCGCCGCCGCCTTGACGGATCCCAGGCGGGCAACCTGAACAAAGGCCTCCAGGGCCGTAAGGGGCGGCAATCTGCGCATATCTCGTCAATGTTTAGGCCGGTGCGCTGCGCCGCGTCATGGCTTATTGTCGTGCGCCGCGCGAACCGGGGTTCAAGCATCCTCTCCCTACTGAGCAGGAAATTGGACCAAATGGCAAGATGCAAATTTTGCAACCTGACGATTCTTTTCGCACTTGCAATATATCATGCCGCACTGCACATAGGAGGTGCCTTTCAGGCATCCTCTCCTAAAACTTTCAGGGCTGGTCTTGCGACCGGCCCTTTTTTTTGGTCGCGCGGTCTGATCGCTTGCCCCTTTTTCCCTGCCACTGTGTTTCCTACATCGTTACGGAACGACAAAGACGGGGATGCTGCGTGGCTGATCAGGAACAGGAAGGACGCCGGATTCAGGTCGCCAATGCGCGGCCGGAGGATGCGGGCCGCGGTTTGGCGCGCTTGCCGCTGACCGTCATGGCGCAATTGCAGCTGGCCGAAGGCGATGTGGTCGAGATCGTCGGCAAGCGCGCGACGCCCGCACGGGTGGTGCGCCCATATAAGGAGGATGAAGGGCTGGACGTGCTTCGCCTCGACGGGTTGCAGCGCGCCAATGCCGGGGTGGGGTCGGGCGACTTCGTCCAGATCATGAAGGCGGAACCGCGTGCCGCGCAGCGGGTCGTGTTCGCACCTGCACAAAATAATCTACGACTACAGGGCAACCCCGATGCGTTGAAGCGGGTCTTCTACCAACGGCCGCTGACGTCCGGCGATGTCGTCGCGACGGCCGGGCAGCAGCAGGTGCCCCCCAACGACATGCCGCCGCAACTGCGCCAGATGCTGGCGGCGCCGGCCTATGCCTTGCAGGAAATCCGGCTGGTCGTCGTGTCCACCGTGCCCAAGGGCATCGTCCATATCGACGCGGACACCGAAGTGGAGCTGCGCGCCGAATATGAGGAGCCGCGCGAATCGCGCCGCGCCGATGTGACCTATGATGATGTCGGCGGCATGGCCGATGCGATCGACCAGCTGCGCGAGATGGTGGAGTTGCCGCTGCGCTATCCCGAACTCTTCACGCGGCTGGGCGTCGATCCGCCCAAGGGCGTGTTGCTGCATGGCCCGCCGGGCACGGGCAAGACGCGCCTCGCTCGCGCGGTCGCCAATGAATCGGACGCGGAATTTTTCCTGATCAACGGTCCCGAAATCATGGGATCGGCCTATGGCGAGTCGGAAAAGCAGCTGCGCGAGATATTCGAGGCGGCGGCGAAAGCGGCACCCTCGATCCTGTTCATCGACGAGATCGATTCGATTGCGCCCAAGCGAGGCCAAGTGACTGGCGAGACGGAAAAGCGGCTCGTCGCGCAACTGCTGACGCTGATGGATGGGCTGGAGCCGCGCACCAATCTGGTCGTCATCGCTGCCACCAACCGGCCCGAAGCGATCGACGAAGCGCTGCGGCGGCCCGGCCGCTTCGACCGCGAGATCATCGTCGGCGTCCCCGACGAGCGCGGCCGGCGTGAGATATTGGGCATCCATACGCGCGGAATGCCGCTGGGCGACCGGGTCGACCTCGCCGAACTGGCGCGCATGACCTATGGCTTTGTTGGTGCGGACCTTGCCGCGCTGACCCGTGAGGCCGCGATCGAGACGGTACGCCGCTTCATGCCGCGCCTCAATCTGGAAGACGGCACGATCCCGCCCGACGTGCTGGAGGAGCTGTCTGTCACGCGGGAGGATTTCCTTTCAGCGATCAAGCGCGTCCAGCCGTCCGCTATGCGCGAAGTGATGGTGCAGGCGCCCAATATCGGCTGGTCCGATATCGGGGGGCTGGACGACGCGCAGATGCGGTTGAAGGAAGGGGTCGAGCTGCCGCTGAAAGACCCCGATGCTTTCCGCCGCATCGGCATTCGCCCGGCCAAGGGCTTCCTGCTCTACGGCCCGCCCGGCACCGGCAAGACCTTGCTGGCCAAGGCGGTGGCGCGCGAAGCGCAGGCCAATTTCATCGCGACCAAATCGAGCGATCTCCTGTCCAAATGGTATGGGGAAAGCGAGCAGCAGATCGCGCGCCTCTTCGCCCGCGCGCGGCAGGTGGCGCCCACGGTCATCTTCATCGACGAACTGGACAGTCTGGTCCCCGCGCGCGGCGGGGGGCTTGGCGAGCCGGCGGTGACGGAGCGGGTGGTGAACACGATCCTCGCCGAAATGGACGGGCTGGAGGAGTTGCAGTCGGTGGTCGTCATCGGCGCCACCAACCGCCCGACGTTGATCGATCCGGCGCTGCTGCGACCTGGGCGGTTCGATGAGCTGATCTATGTGCCGGTGCCCGACGAAGCGGGCCGCCGTCGCATATTGGGCATCCATACGGCCAAGATGCCGCTGGCCGACGATGTCGATCTGGATCGGCTGGCGCGGGAGACGGAGCGCTTCACCGGCGCCGATCTGGAAGACCTCGTCCGCCGCGCCGGCCTGTTCGCGCTGCGCCAGTCGCTTTCGGTCGACAAGGTGACGCAGGCCCATTTCGAAAGCGGGCTGGAGGACACACGCGCGTCCGTCACGCCCGAAATGGAGCGCGAATATGAGCAGATCCAGGCACAATTGAAGCAGCGGGCGATGCAGGTCGATCCCATCGGCTTCATCGCGCCGGGCATGGTGCGATCGCGCGATCGCAGCGATTGACGCGGACCTACAGCGGGGGCGGCGGATTGAACCCATCCGCCGCCCCCGCGTTCATGACAGACATGTTGCAAAGCCGCTTGCCAGAAAGGTTCGGATTTGCAAGGCGTTCTGGATGACTCACACAGGCGGAAGTTGATGGCCTCCATTCCATTGAAGAAGACCAAGAAGGCCAAGGCCGGTAAAGGAAAGTCCGGATCTTTTTTAAGCCAGTGGGGCATGTTCTTTCGCCAGTTCATCAAGCATCCCGGCATGATCGGGTCGGTCATCCCGTCCTCTGCGACGCTGGTGGACCGGATGCTGGACCAGGTGGATTGGCGCAATACGCGCCTGTTCGTGGAATTTGGTCCGGGTGTCGGCACCTTCACCCGCCCCATTCTCGACCGGCTGCCGGCCGACGGGATGTTGCTGGCGATCGACCTCAACCTGGATTTCGTTGCCTATCTGGAGGCCGAAATCGACGATCCGCGCTTGCGCGTCGTGCATGGATCGGCCGCCGACGTGCGACGGTTCATCAAGGAAGCGGGCCATTATCAGGCCGACTATGTGCTGTCGGGCATCCCCTTTTCCACCCTGCCCGACGGTGTGGGTGCGGCGATCTGTGCCGAGACGCGGCGGGCGCTGCGGCCGGGCGGCGCTTTCCTCATCTATCAATATTCGCGCTATGTGCTGCGTTTCCTCAATCCCGTTTTCGGCGATATCAGCGACGCGCTGGAATGGCGGAACATCCCGCCCTGCCGCATGATCCGTGCGGTACGGGAGGAGGATATGGCGCAGGCCGCCTGACAGGGCCCTGATCGATATCGATAATGTTCCGATATTGATCACCGCTTCCCTTCTGCTCATTTGACTTCGCTTGCGCTTTGGCTAACGCGAAATCGGGGCATTTGGGGGGAATTCTATGGCGACTCGCGCCAAGGATGATGATGGATGGGCGGACATGTTTCTGTCCGCCGCGCTGGAGCCGGAAAAATGGGAGCCGGCCATTGCAGCGATGGCGCGGGCTACCGGGTCCGGCCATGGCCAGTTGATCGGCTTCGGGCCCGGCGCCTGGGGCTTCAACTGGATCAGCGATATCGACACCAGCATCGTGTCGCGCGGCGCGGCGATCGACCAGGCCAAGCCCGACCTCAATTTCCGCGTTGCCGCCGATCGCCTGCCCGACCGCCCGGTCGTGGTGCATGAAGCGCATTATGACATGGCCCGCCCGACGTTGCGATCGGACGATTATCTGGACCTGTGTTCGGACTTCGACATTTTCGATGGTTGCCAGACCCGGCTGGTCGGCAATGCGGACCAGATGGTCGGTCTGGCATTGCTGCGTAATGGCAAGGATGGGCGGACCACCCAGGACCAACGGAACCTGTTCAGCCAGATTTCCGGCCATGCCCGTTCGGCCGTCCTGTTGCAGCAGGCGATAGAGGCACAGGGCTTCGCGCTGCTGTCTGGCACGTTCGAATCCATGGACCGGGCCTGCTGGCTGCTCGACGCGACCGGTCAGGTGGGCGGCATGACGGCGCGTGCGGAGGCGCTCTTGTCCTCCAGCCGCATCCATATCAGCGACGGTTGGCTGGCCAGCAACCGCGCGGACGAAACGCGCGCCATATTGCGGGCCATGCGCAGCGTCATCGAACCGCCAGTCCGTACAGCCGATCCGGTCGCGCTGGCGGACGATGCCGGCGGCGTTGCGATCATGCTGGAATTTCATCCGCTGCCTGCGCGCCCCTGGGCGCTGCCCTTCGCACCGCGCGCGATCGTCGTCGCGCGGGTGGGGCAGCCGACCGAGCGGCATGTGCAATTGCTGACCCGCACCTTCCGCCTGACCCCGGCGGAGGCGGATATTTCCATCCGCCTGGCGGCGGGCCAGTCGCGGCAGGACATTGCGGCGGCGCGCGGCGTGTCGGTCGAGACGCTCAAGGTGCAACTGCGCAGCATCTACGACAAGACCGGCTGCAATCGCGAATCGCAGCTGGTGCGGATCGTCGGCCTGATCAGCCATTAATTTTTTGCGTTTCCTGCGGTCTTACCCCGGTTGGGGTATGTGGCCGCTATACCGAATCGCTACACGGAAGGGGGAGGCAGGCTGAGCCTGCCCGCCGACGGCCGGGTCATATGCGACCCATGATCCGGCCGTCGGCACTCTCATTCTTCATGGTTCCGGCGATGGTGGCCCTGCCTTTCGTTACGGCGCGCTTTCATGCTAAGGCGCGGCCAAATCCGGCCGAGAGTGTCCATGAACGACCTGACCCAGACCCCCGAAATGCTGATCGCGACGATGGGCGCGCGTGCCCGCCATGCCGCCGCCGTCATCGCGCAGGCGAGCGACGCGCAAAAGGCGGATGCGCTGCGCCGCGCCGCCCAAGCGCTGCGGGACCAGGCGCCAGCCATCATCGCCGCCAATGCGCGCGACATGGACAATGCGACTGCGAACGGCCTGTCGCCGGCCTTGCTCGATCGGCTGAAGCTCAACGAGGATCGTATCGCCGCCACCGCCGATGGCGTGGCGCAGGTCGCCGCGCTCGCCAATCCGCTGGGCAGCGTGATCGACACGTCGGTGCGCCCCAATGGCCTGGAGCTGAGCCGCGTGCGCGTGCCGCTGGGCGTGATCGGCATCATCTATGAAAGCCGGCCCAATGTGACGGCGGATGCGGCCGCACTGTGCCTGCGCGCGGGCAATGCCGTGATCCTGCGTGGCGGCAGCGAGGCGAAGGAAAGCAACCGCGCCATTCACGCCGCCATCGTCGAGGGGATCGCCGCCGCCGGCCTGCCGGCCGACGTGGTGCAACTGGTCCCCACCACCGACCGTGCGGCGGTTGGTGCTTTGCTCAAGGCGTCGGAATTTGTCGACCTGATCGTGCCGCGCGGCGGCAAGAGCCTGGTCGCGCGCGTGCAGGAAGAAGCGCGGGTACCTGTCCTTGCCCATCTGGACGGCATCAACCACAGCTATGTCGATGGGGCGGCCGATCCCGCCATGGCGCAGGCGCTGGTCGTCAATGCCAAGATGCGCCGCACCGGCGTGTGCGGATCTACCGAAACGGTGCTGATCGACCGGGCCTATGGCGAGGCGCCGGCGCTGATCGCGGCTTTGCTCGACGCGCAATGCGAAGTGCGCGGCGATGCTGCGGTGCAGGCGATGGATTCGCGTGTCGCGGCGGCAAGCGACGAGGATTGGGATACGGAATATCTCGACGCCATCGTCTCGATCCGGCTGGTCGATGGCGTGGACGATGCGATCGCCCATATCGCCGCCCATGCCAGCCATCATACCGATGCGATCATCACCGAAGACGCGGCGACGGCGGAGCGCTTCCTCAATGCCGTCGACAGCGCGATCGTGATGTGGAACGCCTCCACCCAGTTTGCCGATGGCGGCGAATTCGGGCTGGGCGCGGAAATCGGCATTTCGACCGGCCGCCTGCATGCGCGCGGGCCGGTGGCGCTGGAAGGGCTGACCACCTATAAATGGATCGTGCGCGGCCGGGGCCAGACGCGGCCCTGACATTGCTGTCCTATCTGGTCGGATCGTGCGATGATCCGGCCGGTCGTTCGCGAGCGTGACTTTCCGATAGGAACAGGACCGCGCAACGAAATTTCACGATCTGCGGGAAAAGTGCGAAGTTAAGCGTGGGGCGGTAGGGAAGTTCCGGCGGTCGATCGGTCAGTTTGGTTCATCGCAATCACGTTCCCCGGCGTAGGCCGGGGTCCAGTTGGCAGCCGTGGATCTGGACCCCGGCCTGCGCCGGGGAACGATATTTAGATCGACTGTTTCCGTTCTTACCCCTTCACCACCCCGTCGATCGCCACCAGCTTTTCCAGCATCGGGCCGACCCAGTCGAGCGGCAGCATGACCGGGCCGTCGGACGGGGCATTGTCGGGGTCTTCATGCGCTTCGGCAAAGATCGCCGCGACCCCGGCCGCCACCGCGCTGCGGGCGAGCAGCGGCGCGAATTCGCGCTGACCGCCCGATGCCGAACCCAGGCCGCCGGGCTGCTGCACCGAATGGGTAGCGTCGAACACCACCGGATAGCCTGTTTCTGCCATCGTCGGCAGCGCCCGCATGTCGCTGACCAATGTGTTGTAGCCGAAACTCGCGCCACGCTCGGTCAGCAATATGCGCTCGTTACCGGTGGAGGCGACCTTCTGCGCCACGGCTGCCATGTCCCAGGGGGCAAGGAACTGGCCCTTCTTGACGTTGATGACCGCGCCGGTCTGGCCCGCCGCGATCAGCAGGTCGGTCTGGCGGCACAGGAAGGCGGGGATCTGGAGGATATCGACGGCCTGCGCCGCCGCGACCACCTGCTCGGGGCCATGGATGTCGGTCAGGACCGGGCAGCCCAGCGCCGCCTTCACCTCCGCCAGGATCGCCAGCCCCGCGTCGATGCCGACCCCGCGCCGGCCCGATACCGACGTGCGGTTGGCCTTGTCGAAGCTGCTCTTGAAGATGAACGGCACGCCGGCCTTACCCGCCGCCTTCGCCAGCGCATCGGCCATGAACAGCGCATGGTCGCGGCTTTCGATCTGGCAGGGGCCGGAGATCAGAACGAAGGGCAGGTCGTTGCCGAAGCTGATCGGGCCGACGGTGACATGCTTGGGCTGGGTGATGCTGTTGCTCATAAGGGCGCTCATTTGGGCGCTTTGGCGAAGCGGCGCAACAGTTGACCGCGCCACAGCCCCTTGCCGGGATGATAGTTCCAGCAGAACCAGCCGAACGCCAGGCAGGCGAGCAGCGATGGCAGCGCCATCGGATCGCCATTGCCCTTCATATGGCGGTAAAAGATCATGTCGGCGCGCCACCGGTCGCGCTCGCTGCCGCCGCCATTGATGCCGTACATATTATCATGTTTCCGACAGCCGACATTGCGGTTGTATTTGCGGTGGTCGATGAAATAGCAGTAGTCGCGTTCGGGCATGTTCATGCCGCGATTAGGGCGATGCTGTTGGAAAAGTTCAAGCGTAAAGTCTTCTACCTCGGCGGTTTCGATCCTCGCGGCGTGCGTTTCTACCACCAGCTCTATCGCGAGCAGGCGGCGCGCCATGCCGCGTTGACCGGCGAACCGCTGGATGTGGGCGGTCGGCAGACGGGCGCGGCCGGGTCTGCTGTGTCGGCGCGCTGGACCGTGGACAACCCGCAGGCCGGGGTCGAAACCGACTATGAATATTGCCGCTGGGAGGATCTGGTGGGCAAGGTGTGGATTCGCAATCCGCTCAGCCTCGCCCTGCGCGGCGCGCGCGCCTATGCCGGGCATCTTCGCCGGATGGATTTCCTGCGCATGCGCCGGCTGCGCAAGGGGCCGGTCATCACCATCCTCTATCCGCCGGTGCTGGCGATATTGATCCCCCTGTTGCTGGCACTGGTGCCTGCGCTGCTCCTGTCGCTGCTGCTGCCATTCTGGGCCGGGGCGATCATCGGCATCGCGATCAGCGCCTTTCTGTCGGGTCGTATCCTCGCCAAGCTGGTCGTGCCCTGGCTGCTGCGCTTCATGACCTATCATGGCGCGCTGGCGGAACAGGGGCCGGGCGATGCGCTGGACGAGCGGCTCGACCAGTTTGCCGCGCGGATCGCGCAGGAGCTGGATGGCGATTGGGACGAGGTGCAGTTCGTGACCCACAGCGCCGGCACGATTTTGGGCATGCGCGTGATGCGCCGCCTGATCGCGTTGCGCGGCGGGCCGCTGCCGGACCATTTCGTGATGGTCGGCATGGGGCAGGTGGTCCCCGTCATCGCCCTGCGCCGCGACGCGGCCTGGTATCATGACGATCTGCGCGCGCTGGCCGACAAACGCTTCCGCTATGTCGACATCAGCTCCCCGCCGGACGGTGCCGCTTATTACAACGTCAATCCGTTTCAGCTTGTCGCGGATCAATATGCGGCGCGGGTCGACATGCTATCGCCGCGCTTCCACCTCTTTTATGAGCCGGAAAATTATCATGGCGGCTGGTCCAACAAATATGAGGCGCATTTCGATTATCTGCGCGTGGGCGACCGCCTGTCCCCGCTCGACTTCATCAGCCTGACCGCAGGCCGCAGCCCCGTGGACGACGCCGTCGCCGCCTTCAGGACGATCCCGTGACCGATCTTTTTACGCCGCCTTATCCCCAGCCGCCCAAGACGAAGCGCGGCCTGCTCAAGCGCTTCCTCAGCGGTTGGCACAGCTGGATCCATGTGCTCTTCGACAAAAGCTATACGATGAAGATGGGCGAGATCCGCCTGCCCAGCCGCACCATGTATATCGCCAACGAACTGAGCCTGGTCGACCAGATATTGAAGGGCGGCACCGCCTATCCCAAGCATAGCGAACTGGTCCGCAACCTCGACCCGCTGATCGGCAATTCGGTCTTTTCCGCCAATGGGGCGGATTGGGAAAGCCAGCGAGCGATGGTGAACCCGGCCTTCGCCCATACCGCGCTCGGGCGCTCCATGCCGCTGATGGTCGCGGCGGCGGACGATCTGCTGGCGCGACTGGATGCGGCGGACCGGAACAGGCCGGTCGATATCGACCCGATGATGACCCATGTGGCGGCCGACATCATCTTTCGCACCTTGTTCAGCCAGACGCTGGATGAGGAGCGGTCGAACATCATCCACACCGCCTTCGGCAAATTCCAGCGGCTGGCCCACAGCGCGTCGATGCTGCGCCTTTATGGTGTTCCGGCCGGCTGGTTCGAGAAGCGGTCGAAGACGCCGGCCCGCGCCATTCATGACGTATTCCGTCCCATCGTCGAGGCGCGTTACGAAGCTTTCCATGCGCGGGGAGAAGCGCAGCAGCGCGATATTCTCCAGTCGCTGATCGAGGTGAAGCATCCCGAAACCGGTGTGCATTTCACCTGCGATCAGGTGATGGAGCAGGTATCGACCATCTTCCTGGCGGGGCATGAGACGTCTGCCAGCACCATGACCTGGGCGCTCTACATGCTGGCCGAATGCGCCCATATTCAGGACCGCGTTCGTGCCGAAGTGGCGGGCCTGGCAGGGAGCGAGGCACTGACCGGTGCGATGCTCAAGGAGATGGGGCAGGTCCGCAATATCTTCAAGGAAACGCTGCGCCTCTATCCGCCGGTCTCCTTCCTGCCGCGCGAAGTCACCTGTCCGATGCCGATGCGCGACAAGCAGTTGGAGGCGGGCGCGATGCTGGTCGTCGCCCCGTGGCTGACGCAGCGGAACAAGGATAATTGGGCCTGCCCCCATAGTTTCGATCCCGACCGGTTCGACGATCCGGCCAATGCCGACATGGCGAAACAGGCCTGGTTCCCGTTCGGCCGGGGGCCGCGCGTGTGCGTCGGCGCGGGCTTTGCGCAGCAGGAGGTGATGACGGTTATCGCCTCGGTCATCCGCCGCTATCGGTTGACGGTGCCGGTGGGGTTCAAGCCCGAGCCGATCAGCCGCCTGACCATTCGCCCGAGGACGGGCATGCCTTTGATGTTCGAGCGGGTTTAGCGCGGGGCGTCATTGGGCGCAGGCAGGGTGACTTGCACTTGCGTTGGAACCGGCGCGGCCATGACCGCCATGCCGCTGATGAGGCCCAGCGCGCCCCAGACCCAGCGCTTCGCGCGCAAATCCATCACGCCGCGCGCCAGGCAATAGAGGCCGACCAAAACGATGATGATGGCGGTCATGCAGGTTCCTTTTCGTCTTCCGGCGCGACATCGACCATCACTGACAGGCTTTGTCCCGCGCCGCCGACGAACAGGCCGTCCATCGGTGCGACGTCGGCATAGTCGCGGCCCATGGCGACGAACAGATGATCGTCGCCGGTAATGACGCCATTGGTCGGATCGAAGCCGATCCAGCCTCGCGTCGGCCCGCACCACAGCATCGCCCAGGCATGCATGGCGTCCGCGCCGACGAGGCGCGGCATGCCCGGCGGCGGCAGGGTGCGCAGATAGCCGCTGACATAGGCGGCGGGCAGGCCGGCAAGGCGCAGCGCCACCACCATGACATGGGCGAAATCCTGACACACGCCATGACGCGCGGCAAAGGCATCGGCGACCGGGGTGGCGGCCGTGGTGGCGCCGGGCTGATAGGCGAACTCCGCCTTGATGCGCAGCGCCAGATCGAGCGCCGCTGCAACGATCGGCCGGTCCGGCGCCAGCGTGTCGCCCACCCACGCGCCGATCGCCGCCAGCAACGGCGCGCGGGGTGAGGCGAAGAGATAATGGGCGGGGGCGGACGGCCCCATGTCGCGATCGCGCAGCGCCGCCTGCGCGACCGTGGCGACGGTCGGGTCGCCGGCATCGGGCACGATCGGCGCGCCATGCTGAACGCCCGCGCGAAAGCTGCTTTCGATCGTCAATTGGCGGATGGGGCTTTCTATCACCAGCCGGGCGACATGGACGGGCCAGGCGGCGGGGCGCGATTCGATGATGGAAGGGGCAGGATCGACGCGCAGCGCATAGTCGGACGTCCACTGCCCCATCCATGGCGCGGGCCGCAGCCGCAGGTTGAAGCGGGCGAGCCGCATCGGGCTAGCATAGCGCAATATGGTGCGGTGGCGGACATGGTAGATCATGACAATATGTCCGCATCCTGCGTCTTGTGCAGTTGCAGGAAGTAGCGCTGGCCGATCGCTTCGGACAGGCGCAGCAGGCGGTTTTCCACATCGGCGATGTCGGCCATCGTCAACGTGTCGCCGGTCAGCGGGGCAAGCCGGGCGGCCAGTGCATCGGCCAGCCGCCGGGGTTCTTCCGGCATACCGTCGGCGCGCAGGGTGGGGAGCGCGGCGACATGATCGGCCAGCCGCAATGCCTGCCAGGCGATGGCTCGCGGATTATGCGGCTCCAGCGCGACCAGATCGCGCACCGGCGGCAGGGCCGGGCCGGTCAGATAACGGGTGCGATAGCTGATCTGGCTGTCCATCAGGTCGAGCAACAGCATCAGGTCGTCGGCCGAGGCATTATCCCCGCCGAACAGAGCGATGAGGCGACAGCCATTGACCGCCCGCTCCATGCGGCGGCCCATATCGTGAAAGCGCCAACCCTCCGTCCGCCCCATATTTTCCGCAGCGAGTCCCGACAGCGCCGACATCCGTTCGATCATGCGGGAGGAGGCGTCGAGCAGGGTTTCGGTGACGGCGGCGTCGAAGCCGGGCAGAGGCAGGCGAACGAGGCGCCAGACGTCGCTGGACAATCGATCGCGCAGACCTTCGCCGATATTGGCCACCGTCGCCATCAGCGCACGCACGCTGCCCGACTGGCGCGCATCTCCCAGCGCCGTGGCGCAAAGCGGGCCGACCGCGCCACCCCGGCCGGGCACGGCGCCCCATAGCGCCAGCTGATCGACCAGCCGCGCCATGGTGGGGGACGCGAGCGAAGGGCCAAGATCGGCCTCGATCGAGCCGCCGACGATGGCGCGGATCAGGCGCAAGGTCATTTCCGTCCGCTCGATATAGCGGCCCAGCCAATAGAGATTGTCCGCCGCCTTGGCCGGCAGCATGCCACCGATCCGGCGAATGGCGGGCGCACCGCCCAGCAGGCTGTCGGGTGGGACCGGGCTGCTGTCGACCACGCACAGGTCGGCGGACATATCGCCCTGTCCCATCAGCGCGGCGCGAATGTCGCCATGGCCCGCCAGCCGGGCGAAGCCGCCAGGCATCACCCGCCAGCGGCCGGTGGCATCGCGCGCCACGAAGATGCGCAGGGTGAAGGGCAGGGGGGTCAGTTGCCCGTCGATGACTGCGGGCGTGGTGGAGAGTTTCACCACTTCCTGCCCGACATAATCCATCGGTCGGCGGGCCATGGCGTCGAACAGGGCGGCGCGCTGATCCCGGTCGAGGGTGGCGCCGGGCGTGAAAGGGGCGTCAGCCAGGAAAGCGGAGCCGACCACCAGATCGTCGATCCGTGCCCGCACATGGTCGCACTCGCGCGGCTGGCCGCACCACCAGGTCGCGATGTTGGGCAGGATCAGGTCGGTCCCCAGCATCGCCTGCGCCAGTTGCGGCAGGAAGGCGGCGAAGGCGCGCGATTCGATCACGCCCGCCCCCGGCCAATTGCTGACCATCAGGCCGCCACGCGCGCAGGCATCGTACAGGTCGGGCACGCCGATGCGCGATTGGCCGTCGAACGCCAGCGGATCGAGGAAGCGGCTGTCCATCCAGCGCCACAGGCCATCGATGCGCTTCAACCCCTGAATGGTGCGCACGAACAGGCGGCCATCCGACACGATCAGGTCGTCGCCCTCCACCAGCAACAGGCCGAGATAGCGGGCAAGATGCGCCTGCTCGGCATAGCTCTGGTTGAAGCGGCCCGGCGTCAGCAGGCCGATACGCGGATCGGTGCGCTCGCAATCGGCGGCCAGGCCCCGGCGCAATTCGTCAAAGAAGGGCGCAAGCCGACGGGTATTCATCGTGCCCAGCAAGTCGCCGGTCGCGCGCGACAGAGCGAGCCGGTTTTCCAGTGCATAGCCCACGCCCACGGGCGTGCGCACCCGGTCGGCCAGCACGCGCCATTCGCCGGTCGGACCCCGGCCGATATCGGCGGCGTAGAAATGGAGATGATGGCCGCGCGGTGGCGGCGTGCCGGTCATCACCCGCCAATAATGGGGGCTGCCCGTGACGATGCTGGCGGGCAGTTTGCCGTCGCGCACCAGCGATTGGGTGGAGTAGATGTCGCTCACGACCCGCTCCAGCAGGTCGGCGCGCTGAATCAGCCCGCGTTCGATATGCGCCCATTCCGCCGCATCGACCAGCAGCGGCACCGGGCCGAGCGGCCAGGACCGCTCTTCCTCGTCCCCGGTATGGCGGAAGGCCATGCCAAGGTCGATCGCCTGCCGTGCGACATGGTCGGCCAAAATGGCGGGATCGGCCTGCGCCTGGGTGGACAGCTGGTCCAGCATGGTGCGCCAGCGCATGGCCATGGTTGGCGATGCGCCCGCAAACAGGTCGCCCACCGGGGCCTGCGCCAGATAGGCGTCCGCCCAGTTTAGTTGAACATCGATGCCCACAGGATCGCCCTTGTCCTTGCCACGCCGCTATGCGGCGCGGACCCCTTCCCTCGCGCGACGGCAGAGGGGAGGGGTCCGCATGCACCGATAAGGGTGAGGGGGAAAGGGTGAAATCATCCTACAGCCCGTGATGCTGGAAACGCAGGTCGAGCGTCATCGGGAATTCGGCGGCCGGCTCGGCTGCGGGCATGTCGACCTGACCCGGCGTATGGCCATAATCCTGGAAGCGCGCCTTGCGGCGGGCTTCGGCCTCATAGCCGTTGACCGGCAACGTGTCGTAGTTGCGCCCGCCGGGATGCGCGACATGATAGACGCAGCCGCCCAGCGACCGGCCGCTCCAACTGTCCAGCACGTCGAAGGTGAGCGGCGCATTGGTCGGCAGATTGGGATGCAGGCAGTTGGCCGGCGCCCATGCCTTGTAGCGCACGCCGCCCACGCCCTCGCCCGGCACCGACGTCGCGGTCATCGGCACCTGCCGACCGTTGCAGGCGATGATGTGCCGCCCGGCGACGAGGCCGGTGGCGCGGACCTGCAACCGTTCGGTCGATGAGTCGACATAGCGTACCGTGCCGCCGATCGCCCCGGTTTCGCCCAGCACGTTCCAGGGTTCGAGCGCATGGGTGATCTCCAGCCCCACGCCGCCCGCATCGACCGCGCCATGGATCGGGAAACGGAACTGGCGTTGCGCTTCGAACCAGTTGGGGTCGAAATCATAGCCAGCGCCCCGAAGATCGCCCAGCACCTCCAGGAAATCCGCCCAGACGAAATGGGGCAGCATGAAACGATCATGCAGCGTCGTGCCCCAGCGCACCAGACTGCCCTGTTGCGGCTGACGCCAGAACCAGGCCGCCAGCGCCCGGATCAGCAATTGCTGGGCCAGGCTCATCCGCGCTTCGGGCGGCATTTCGAAACCGCGAAATTCCAGTAGGCCCAGGCGCCCGGTCGGCCCGTCTGGCGAGAACATCTTGTCGATGCAGATTTCGGTGCGGTGGGTGTTGCCGGTCACGTCGACCAGCAGATTGCGGAACAGGCGATCGACCAGCCATGGGGGCGGCGCATCGCCGTTCCCCGCAAAGGGATTGGGCACTTGCGCCAGTGCGATTTCCAGCTCGTACAAGCCGTCATGCCGAGCCTCGTCGATGCGCGGGGCCTGACTCGTCGGGCCGATACAAAGCCCTGAGAAGAGGTAGGAGAGCGACGGGTGCCGCTGCCAGTAGAGGACGAAGCTTTTCAGCAGATCCGGCCGGCGGATGAACGGGGAATCGTTCAGCGTCGCCCCGCCCAGCACGATATGATTGCCACCGCCGGTGCCGACCGATCGGCCGTCGACCATGAATTTATCGGCAGTCAGCTGGCATTCGCGGGCGAGCGCATAGAGGCGTTCGGTGATGGCCACCGTCTCGTCCCAGCTGGCGGCGGGCTGGACATTCACTTCGATCACGCCGGGATCGGGTGTGGCCTTCAGCACGTCGATGCGCGGGTCCGGCGGTGGGGCATAGCCCTCGATACGCACGGGGATGCGCAGCGCTTCGGCGGCGGCTTCCACCTCTGCGATCAGTTCCAGATAATCTTCCAGCGCCTGCACCGGCGGCAGGAAGACGGACAGATAATGGCCGCGCGGTTCGACGGTGACGGCGGTCCGGACCGCGCCCTCGATAAAGACCTGCTCGACGCGATCCTGCGCGGCGACGCCGCCATCCGGCCCGGCGACGCGCTGCGATTGCTGGGCGCGGACTTCCTCGACGCTGGCTTGGCTGACCACCTGTGCCCGGAAATCGGCAAGCGGCTCGCGCGGTTCGCTGGTGTCGCGGGGGTGGATATAGGGGAAGTCGGACGGCGGCACATAGGGCAGCGACCCGAGCGGCAGGCGATAACCGAGCGCCGAATCGCCGGGCACCGCGAACAGCTTGCCGCGCCGCAACTGCCAGATTTCGCTCTGCCAGCGAGGCGTCGTGGCCTGTGTCTGCCAGCGCTGCACCGGCAGGACATAGCCGACCGGCTGGTCGAGGCCGCGCTCGAACGTCTTGACCATGCGCGCGCGCGCTTCGGGATCGCTGATCTTGGGATCTTCGGGGCTGGCATTGAGCGGCAGGTCGGCTTCCTTCACCGCCCATACCGCGGGATCTTCATAGACGGGATGGGTATAGTCCGCCGAAAAACCCATATTGCCGGCCATATGCGCCAGAAAAGCCTGCGCATCCGCCGCCGTCACCATCGCCGCGCCTTCGGGGGCATCGTCCGGCGCGATCAGGCTTTCGTCGCGCCACAGCGGCACGCCATCCTTGCGCCAATAGACTGCGTAGGCCCAGCGCGGCAGGCTTTCGCCCGGATACCATTTGCCCTGCCCATGGTGCAGCAGGCCGCCCGGCGCGAATTCCGCCCGCAGCTTGCGGATCAGCCGGTCGGCATAGGCGGCCTTGGTCGGGCCGACCGCGTCACCATTCCATTCGCCTGCATCGCCGCCATCTTCAGCCACGAAAGTCGGTTCGCCGCCGGTGGTCAGGCGCACGTCCTGCGCGGCAAGATCTGCGTCCACCTGCGCGCCCAGCGCCATCACGGCGTCCCAGCGTGTGTCGGTGAAGGGCTTGGTGATCCGCACCGCTTCGGCGATGCGGCTGACACTCATTTCGAAGTTGAAATCGACTTCGGCCGGCTCGGCCATGCCGCTGATGGGGGCTGCGGAGCGATAATGGGGCGTGGCGCAGAGCGGAATATGCCCTTCACCCGCGAACATGCCGCTGGTCGCGTCCAGCGCCACCCATCCGGCGCCGGGTACATAGGCTTCCGCCCAGGCGTGAAGATCGACCACGTCCTGCGTGACGCCCTTCGGCCCCTCGATCGGTTCGACATCGGCGACCAGCTGAATCGAGTAGCCCGACACGAAACGCGTGGCAAAACCGAGGCGGCGCAGCAATTGCACAAGCAGCCAGGCCGAATCGCGACAGGAGCCGGTGCCGACGTCCAGCGTCTCTTCCGGCGTCTGGACGCCGGCCTCCATGCGGATGACATAGCCGACCTGTTGTTGCAGGCGGCGATTGACCTCGACCAGAAAATCGACCGTCCGGCTTTGATAGCCATCATATTGGGCGACCATCGCCTCGAACTTCGGTCCCTGCGGCTCGATATCGAAATAGGCGGCCAGATCGGTCTTCAGCTGATCGTCATAGGCGAAGGGATAAGTCTCCGCATAAGGCTCCACGAAGAAGTCGAACGGATTGATGATGTCGAGGTCGGCAAGCAGATCGACCTCGATCGAGAAATGATCGACCGGATCGGGGAAGACGATCCGCGCCAGCCAGTTGCCGTGCGGATCCTGCTGCCAGTTGAGGAAGTGGTTCGCCGGTTCGATCTTCAGCGCATAGTTGGGCACCTTCGTCCGACTATGTGGCGCGGGGCGCAATCGAACCACCTGCGGTCCCAGCCGGATCGGGCGGTTGTAACGATAGGCGGGGAGGTGGTGCAGGGCGGCCTTGAGCATGGCGCGATCAAACGCCAGCCCTTGTTGCAATGCAACAGTCAATCGTTCCGAGGGGGGAGTTATCTGCCGGGCCACAGGCCCGGCGGGGTGATGGTGCGGTCAAGAAGACTCGAACTTCCACGGCCTTTCGGCCACAACGACCTCAACGTTGCGCGTCTACCAATTCCGCCATGACCGCACATCAAATAGGAAACCGGCGGGGCCGGTGACTTGGTAGGAGGCGGCCCTTAGCAAAGGCTTTTGGGTCATGCAACAAGTGATCTGCATCTGCGTTGTGATTGATTGGAGAAGGTGAGGCCGGCCCGGCGCAGCGGCGTCGCCGGCATGGGAGAAGACACATGCTCTCGGCACATTTCTGGATGGGCACCGGCGTGACGCTGGGCGCGGCGGCGGTCATGGGCCTTGGCCTCGGCAGCTTTGTCACCAGCCCGCAGGCGCCCGCGCGGTCCGCGAGCGCGACGATCGACACGGCGGTCGATGATCAGATCATGGAAGAAGCGCGCTTCACAGCCGATAAGGGGCCTGGCGCCATCCACTGCACCGGCTGCGGACCGACGCTCGCCGATCGGCGCTGGAAGGCGGATATGGCAGGGTTGGATGCGGAGGCGCCGATCGACACCAGCTATGACCCCCTGCCGGCAGAGGGTGCGACGGATGTCGTCGTCGACCCGCCAGTACGGATCCATCCGTTGCCACCGCAGGTCGCACGATTCGCGTCTGGCGATGGCTCGCCGCAGCCTGCGGCGATGACGCGAGAAAGGCAGGACGCCGCTGCGCCGCCGCAGATAATATTACCTACGGCGGCGGAGAGCATCCTGCCCCAATGATGATGCGGCTTTGATTATTCGGCCGCGACCGTTTCTGCCGGCGCGTCGCTCAGTGGATGAGCGAGGCGGCTGAGCATTTCCTTAGGGCAGACCTGCCAGATGTACCGGCGCCAGCGATCCCAATCGTCCAGGATGGTGTTGGACCATTTGCTGTCCGTCGCCACCGCATGTTCGGCGATCAGTGCCTTGACCTGCGTTTCCCAATAGGCGCTGTCCAGCCGCTGCCAGACGATGCCTTCCGGGTTGGCCTGCGTCGGGAAGCTGCCATCCTCGTCCAGGATGAAGGCCATGCCGCCGGTCATGCCCGCGCCGAAATTGGCGCCGGTCTTGCCCAGGATGACCGCCGTGCCGCCGGTCATATATTCACAGCCGTTCGCGCCGCAGCCTTCGACCACGACCTGCGCGCCCGAGTTGCGGACGGCGAAGCGCTCGCCGGCCTGACCTGCCGCGAACAGCTTGCCGCTGGTCGCGCCGTAGAGGACGGTGTTGCCGAGGATGGTGTTATCCTTGGACGAAAGCGGGCTGGAGACGGTCGTGCGCACCTTGATGATGCCGCCCGAAAGCCACTTGCCGACATAGTCGTTGGCGTCGCCGAACACTTCGAGGGTGATGCCCTTGCAGAGGAAAGCGCCCAGCGACTGGCCGGCAGAGCCGCGCAGGCGCACGGTCAGATGGCCGTCGGCCAAGGTCGACATGCCGAACCGGTCGGTCACGGCGGAGGAGAGGCGGGTGCCGACGGCGCGATGCGTGTTGCGCACCGTATAGGTCAGCTGCATCTTCTCGCCGCGCTCGAACACCGCCTTGGCATCGCGCATCATCTGCGCGTCCAGGCTGTCGGGCACTTCGTTGCGCCACGCGGTCAGGCTGAAGCGGCGCTGATCGTCCGGGGCATCCACCTTGGCCAGGATCGGGTTCAGGTCGAGATCGTCCAGATGCTCGGCGCCGCGATTGACCTGCTTGAGCAGCTCGGTCCGCCCGATCACCTCATCCAGGCTGCGGAAGCCAAGGCGAGCCAGCACTTCGCGCACTTCCTCGGCGATGAAGGTCATCAGGTTGATGACCTTCTCCGGCGTGCCGGTGAACTTCTGGCGTAGCTTTTCATCCTGAACGCACACGCCGACGGGGCAGGTGTTGCTGTGGCACTGACGCACCATGATGCAGCCCATGGCGACCAGCGACAATGTGCCGATGCCATATTCCTCGGCGCCCAGGATCGCGGCGATCACGATGTCTCGTCCGGTCTTGAGGCCGCCGTCGGTGCGCAGCTTCACGCGATGGCGCAGACCGTTGAGGGTCAGCACCTGATTGGCTTCCGACAGGCCCATTTCCCAGGGCGTGCCGGCATATTTGATCGACGTCTGGGGCGATGCGCCCGTGCCGCCGACATGGCCGGCGATCAGGATGACGTCCGCGTGGGCTTTTGCCACGCCCGCCGCCACCGTGCCGATACCGGCCTGGCTGACCAGCTTCACGCATACGCGGGCGCGCGGGTTGATCATCTTGCAGTCGTAGATGAGCTGCGCCAGATCCTCGATCGAATAGATGTCGTGATGCGGCGGGGGTGAGATGAGCGTCACGCCCGGCGTCGAATGGCGCAGCTTGGCGATGAACTCGGTCACCTTGAAACCGGGTAGCTGGCCGCCTTCGCCAGGCTTGGCGCCCTGCGCGACCTTGATCTCGATTTCCTCGGCCGATGCCAGATATTCGGCATGGACGCCGAAGCGGCCCGACGCGATCTGCTTGATCACCGAATTGGCGTTGTCGCCATTTTCATAGGGCTTGAAGCGGTTCGCATCCTCGCCGCCTTCGCCCGACACGGCCTTGGCGCCGATGCGGTTCATCGCGATCGCCAGCGTCTCATGCGCTTCGGGGCTGAGCGCGCCCAGCGACATGCCCGGCGTCACGAAGCGCTTGCGGATTTCGGTGGTCGCTTCGACCTCATCGATGGGGACGGCTTCGCGGGCGAAGTTGAACTCCATCAGGTCACGCAGATAGACTGGCGGCAAATCGCGCACGCCGCGCGAAAATTGCAGATAGGTCGAATAGCTGTCGGTCGCCACGGCGGTCTGCAACAGGTGCATCAGCTGCGCGGAATAGGCATGGCTCTCACCACCCTGACGCTGGCGATAGAAGCCGCCGATCGGCAGGCGCACGGCCGCCGCGTCGAAGGCCTGTTCGTGGCGCAGCATCGCGCTGTAATGGAGCGATGCATAGCCTTCGCCCGAAATCTTCGCCGGCATGCCGGGGAAGAGATCGTTGACCAGCGCGCGCGACAGGCCGACCGCTTCGAAATTATAGCCCCCGCGATAGGAGCTGATGACCGCGATGCCCATTTTGGACATGATCTTCAGCAGGCCTTCGTTGATCGCCGTGCGATAACGCTCGATGCAGGCGTCCAGCGACAGGTCGCCGAACAGGCCACGGCCATGACGGTCCGCGATGCTGGCTTCGGCCAGATAGGCGTTCACCGTCGTCGCGCCGACGCCGATCAGCACCGCGAAATAATGGGTATCTAGCGCTTCGGATGAGCGCACGTTGATCGACGCGTAGCTGCGCAGCCCCTTGCGGACCAGATGCGTATGCACCGCTGCGGCTGCCAGCACGCCGGCAATCGCGGCGCGATCGGCGCTGACGCCCTCGTCGGTCAGGAAGATTTCGGTGCGCCCTTCACGCACGGCCTGCTCGGCTTCCTCACGGATGCGGGCAATGGCGGCGCGCAGTTGCTCCTGCCCGCCAGAGGCCGGGAAGGTGCAGTCGATTTCAGCCACTGCCGGACCGAAATAGGCCCTGAGCCGCGCCCATTCGCCGCTCGTCACCACCGGCGATTCCAGCACCAGAACATGGCTGTTCTGCGCGCCTTCCTCCAGAATGTTGTGGAGGTTGGAGAAGCGCGTCTTGAGGCTCATGACGTGCCTTTCGCGCAACGGATCGATCGGCGGGTTGGTGACCTGGCTGAAATTCTGACGGAAGAAATGGCTGATCGTGCGCGGCTTGTCGGAAATGACGGCGAGCGGCGTGTCGTCGCCCATCGACCCGATCGCTTCCTTCGCATCCTCGACCATGGGGGACAGGATCAGCTCCATATCCTCCAGCGTCAGGTTGGCGGCCACCTGACGGCGGGTCAGTTCCGCCTTGTCCCAGGTCGGCAGCGCGCTGGGCGCATCGGCCAGATCGTCGACGGTCAGGAAATCCTTGATCAGGTCGCCATAGGGGCGTTCGCCGGCGATCTGATCCTTGATCGCGCGGTCGTCATAGATTTCGCCTTCCTGAAGATCGACGGCGATCATCTGGCCGGGACCCATGCGGCCCTTTTTGACGATGGTGGTTTCCGGCACGACGACCATGCCGGTTTCGGACCCGACAATCAGCAGATTGTCGCCGGTCAGCGTGTAGCGCAGCGGGCGCAGCGCGTTGCGGTCCACGCCGGCCACGACCCAGCGGCCATCGGTCATCGCCAGAGCGGCGGGGCCGTCCCACGGCTCCATCACGGAAGCGAGATATTCGTACATGTCCGCATGCGGCTTGGGCAGATCGGCGCTGTCGGCCTGCCATGCTTCGGGCACCAGCATCAGCTTGGCGGTCGGCGCGTCGCGGCCCGAGCGGCAGATCGCTTCGAACACGGCGTCGAGCGCGGCGGTATCCGACGCGCCGGCCGGGATCACTGGCTTGATATCCTCCGACTGCTCGCCAAAAGCGAGGGAGGCCATCTTGATCTCGTGGCTCTTCATCCAATTCTTGTTGCCGCGGATCGTGTTGATCTCGCCATTGTGGGCGAGCGTGCGGAACGGCTGGGCCAGCCACCATTGCGGGAAGGTGTTGGTCGAATAGCGCTGGTGGAAGATGGCCACGCGGCTTTCGAACCGTTCATCCTGCAAGTCGGGGAAGAAGACCGACAGCGATTCCGCCAGGAACAGTCCCTTGTAGATGATCGAGCGGCAGGACAGCGAGCAGATGTAGAAATCCTGGATCTGCGCGGCGATGACCTTCTTCTCGATCCGGCGACGGATGAGGTAGAGATCCTTTTCGAACTCGGCCTGATCGCGTTCTTCCGGCATCGGGCCGGCGATCATGATCTGCTCGATTTCGGGACGGGTCGCCTGCGCCTTCTGGCCGATGACAGACACGTCGACCGGCACCTGGCGCCAGCCATAGATGGTGTAGCCCGCCTCGATGATTTCGCTTTCGACGATGGTGCGGCAGGCTTCCTGCGCGCCAAGATCGGTGCGCGGCAGGAAGATCATGCCGACGGCAAGGCGATTGGGCAGCGGCTTGTGGCCCGAATCGGCGATCGCGTCATCGAAGAAGCGCACGGGCAGGTCGACATGGATGCCGGCGCCATCGCCGGTCTTGCCATCGGCGTCCACGGCACCACGGTGCCACACGGCCTTGAGCGCGTCGATCGCGCTGGCAACCACGCGGCGGCTCGGCCGGCCATCGGTGGCGGCGACCAGGCCCACGCCACAGGCGTCGCCTTCCAGATCGGGGTGATACATGCCCTGGGCAGCGATGCGTGCGCGCTCTTCCGGGCTGGCCATGAAATTGGTGTCGGTCATGATCGGGCCTTCCTTCCGATGATGATGAGATGAGGCAGGGGTGAGGCGGGGCGGCAGTTTACGCCGCGACCCGCTCGCCCGCCGCTGCCTTGGCCTTCGTCTTCAAATAGCGGTGCATATGGTCGGTCACATCGCGGCCGTCGCGGATCGCCCAGACGACCAGAGACGCGCCGCGCACGATGTCGCCGGCCGCAAACACGCCATCCACGCTGGTCATCATCGTCTTGTGATCGACGCGCAGCGTGCCCCAGCGGGTGACGGACAGATCGTCCGCGCCGAACAGCTTGGGCAGTTCCTCCGGATCATAGCCCAGCGCCTTGATGACGAGGTCCGCTTCCAGCGTATGCTCGCTGCCCGGATCGGCTTCCGGTGCGCGGCGACCCGAAGCGTCGGGCTGACCCAGACGCATCTTGGTGACCTTGACGCCGGTGACATGCTCCGTGCCTTCAAAGGCGATCGGCGCGGTCAGCCAGACGAATTCGACGCCTTCTTCCTCGGCATTGGCGACTTCACGCTGCGATCCGGGCATATTGTCGCGGTCGCGGCGATAGAGGCACTTCACCGACTTGGCGCCCTGGCGAATGGCGGTGCGGACGCAGTCCATCGCCGTGTCGCCGCCGCCGATGACGACGACATTCTTGCCCGTCGCCAACAGCGTGCCATCCTCATGCTCCGGCACGGCATCGCCGAACCCGGCCTTGTTGGAGGCGGTGAGATAATCGAGCGCCTTGACCACGCCCGCCGCACCCACGCCCGGCGCCTTGATGTCGCGGGGCTTGTAGACGCCCGTCGCGATCAGGATCGCGTCATGCTTTTGGCGCAACTGTTCCAGCGTGGCGTCGCGGCCGATCTCGAAGCTGTCGTGGAACACGATGCCGCCGTCCTTGAGGCGCTGGATGCGGCGCATGACGACGTCCTTCTCCAGCTTGAAGCCGGGGATGCCATAGGTCAGCAGACCGCCGGCGCGGTCGTGCCGGTCGTAGACATGCACATCATAGCCGGCCACGCGCAGATATTCGGCGGTGGTCAGGCCGGCAGGCCCCGCGCCGATCACGCCGATGGACTGGCCGCGCGGCTGACCGGGGACGAGCGCTTCGACCCAGCCTTCCTTCCAGGCGGTGTCGGTGATGTATTTTTCGACGCTGCCGATGGTCACGGCGCCATGGCCGGAAAATTCGATGACGCAATTGCCTTCGCACAGGCGATCCTGCGGGCAGATGCGACCACAGATTTCCGGCATGGTACTGGTCAGGTTCGACAGCTCATAGGCTTCGCGCAGACGCCCCTCTGCGGTCAGGCGCAGCCAGTCCGGGATATGATTGTGCAGCGGGCAATGGGTCGAGCAATAAGGCACGCCGCATTGCGAACAGCGCGAGGCCTGCTCCTCGGCCTTGTCCAGAATGAACGACTTGCTGATTTCCAGAAAATCGTCGGCCCGATCATCGGCCGCGCGTTTTTCCGGGTAGGATTGCACCTTGCCCACGAATTTCAGCATCGGATTGTCGGCCATACCCTAGTCCCTACTATGTTGCTGAAGTGCGCATAGCAGGAAAACCGACGGAGTCACGCCGATTCTGAGAGTTGAGTCAGCAAAGCTTACCTATTATTCAAGCAATTTCATCATTGTTGAGAATGTGTCGCAAATATTGGGCATTAATTGCGACCGATCCGGACCTACCTCGCCGCGAGCCAGATAAGGGCAGCCACGCCCGCGATGATTCGATACCAGGCGAAGGGCGCGAATCCATGTTTCGACACCAGCCCGACGAACCATTTGATGACCAGCAAAGCGACGATGAAGGAGACGATGAAGCCCAGTGCGATACTGTCCCATCCCACGGCGGCGCTGGTGATCTGATCGCCCTTCTTGAGCAGCTCCAGCGTGGTCGCGCCCAACATGGTGGGGATGGCAAGGAAGAAGCTGAATTCCGCGGCAGTGCGGCGTTCGACGCCTAGCGTCAGCGCGCCCATGATCGTCGCGCCCGAACGGCTGACGCCCGGGATCATCGCGATACATTGGATCAGGCCGATACCGATCACGCGGACGACCGGAATGTCTGCGATGCCGTGGAAGCGATGCTCCTTCACCGCGCGTTCGATCAGCAGGATCGCAACGCCGCCGGCGATCAGTGCCCAGGCGACGACCTTGGGCGCGCCCAGCAGCATCTCGACATAGTCGTGGACGGCCAGGCCGATGATGGCGGCAGGGATGAAGGCGATGATGAGGTTGCGCAGGAAGCGCCAGCTGACCGGCTCGCGGCGCAGCAGGCCCATGCCCACCGCCCAGAAGGTGCGCCAGTAGAGTACCACCACCGCCAGGATCGCGCCCAGCTGGATGATGACGTTGAACATCGCCCAGGTCGAACTGTCATAGCCCAGCAATTCGCTCGCCAGGATCAGGTGGCCGGTCGAGGACACGGGCAGAAATTCGGTCAGCCCCTCGACGATGCCCAGCAGGATGACGGTCAGATAATGGAGGTCCATGGCAACGCCCTATGTGCTTGGCATAAAAAATCCTCCCCGGTTTCGGGGAGGAGCATTGTTGGCGAGGCTATCCGAACGATTGCCCCGCCTCCTTCTCTAAAGTTCAGGCGCTGACCCGGCCGGCGAAGCGGCCATGGCGGCGATAACGGACCATCCACTTGGCCGCCACGGCGGTCAGCGGCGTCGCGTCGATGCCCAGCGCGGCCAACCCTTCGCTACCCGGAGCGGCGACATTGTCGCGGCCCAGCATGGCGAGTTGGTCGCGGGTGATCGGCCCGCCGGGCAGCAGCGCCAGCAGAGAGGCGAAGCCATTGGGGACGTCCACTAGCGGCTTGTCGCGGCCGATCGCCTTGGCGATCCAGGCGTTGATGTCCTTCATGCTCATCACTTGCGGACCGGCGACCTCGAAGGTCTTGCCACCGAAGATGCCGGGCTGCTCGGCTGCATTGACGATCGCCTGTGCGACGTCGGCCACATAGACGGGCTGGAATTTGGTCGCAGCGCTGATCACGGGGATCACCGGCGCGGAGCCGATGAGTTGCGCGAAACGGTTGAGGAACTGGTCTTCCGCACCGAAGATGATCGAGGGACGGATGATGGTCGCGGTCGGGAAGGCGGCCTTGACCGCGTCTTCGCCTGCTGCCTTCGACCGGCCATAGGCGCTGGGGCTGTTCGCGTCCGCGCCGATGGCGGAGATATGGACCAGCGCCTTGACGCCCGCCGCCGCAGCGGCTTGAGCCACGTTGGCCGCGCCGTCACGATGGAAGGCGTCGAAATCGCCGGACAGGATGCCGACCAGGTTGATGACGATGTCGCTGCCATGAATGGCGCGATCGACCGTTGCACGCTTGCGGATGTCGGCCGCGACGAACTGGGACTGGCCCAGATTGCCGAGCGCCTTTATCTTGACCGCGCTAGCCAAGTCGCGCTGCGCAATCCGCACGCGCGCGCCGCGCGCCATCAGCGCCTGCGCGACCTGCCGGCCCAGAAAGCCGCCGCCGCCGAAGATCGTTACCAGACTGTCCTTCATCACGCGCGTCCCATGTCCATGTTTAGGGGAATGACTCTGCCATTCCCCTTGCAACAGCCACTGCGCGCTGACAACCGGCTTTAGCTCAGCCAGCCCTGCAAATCGGCCAGCATCCAAAGGCCCAGACCCAGGAACAGCAGTGCCGCGCCGACCTGCAACGCACGCATCGGCACCTTCTTGGCCAGCGCTTCGCCAAACAGCACGGCCGGCACATTGGCGACCATCATGCCCAGCGTCGTGCCCATGGTGACGGCGATCAGATTGTCGAAACGGGCACCCAACGCCACGGTGGCGACCTGCGTTTTGTCGCCCATCTCGACCAGAAAGAAAGCGACCAGCGTGGTGACGAACACGCCCGCCTTGGACGGAGCCTTCAGCGGCGCGTCCTCGTCGATCTTGTCAGGCACCAACGTCCAGGCGGCCATGGCGATGAAGGACGCGGCGACGGCGTAGCGGAACCAGGGTTGGGTCAACACGCCGGCGATCGAATGGCCGACCAGCGCGGCGAGGAAATGATTGGCCACCGTAGCGGCGAAAATGCCCAGGATGATCGGCACCGGCTTTCTGAAGCGGGTGGCGAGCAGCATGGCGAGCAATTGCGTCTTGTCGCCCATTTCGGCGAGCGCGACCAGCGCGGCGGAGGTAAGGAGTGCTTCCATCGTCATGTTTCCGGGCCGGGCGTAGGTTAAGCAGACACAATGCCATCGTCGCTTTCCGCCCGGCCGGACAGGAAAGCGTCGATGCCATTGGTCTCGCCCGATGCGGAACATCATTGAAGCATCGCTGCGAGCGCAAAACCGGTGCCCACTTTTACGCGCGATGCTTTCGTATCCGCATCCCATACGCCATGGCCTCTCGACCAAATATGTTGACGCATGGCCCGTCCGCTTGACGCGGAACGGCTGGCTACTCCCCAGATGACGAGTGCGCGTTACGGGAAGCGGAGGCAGATGGCAAGCCTGACTCCTGCTGCGGTCAGGGTTCGCCGGCGCTTTGCTGCATCCGCCGTTCGGCGAACCATTGTTGCAGCATCTGCGCGGTGCAGCCGGTAAAGCCGTTGCTGCCGATCACCGAGCAGCTGTTGGGCAGATTCTGCCGCTGCACCTGTTCCATGTTCGCGACCTGGCTGCCCCAGCCGGGACCGCCAGCGACGGCCGGCTTTTCGCGCAGCTTCTTGGGGATGCGATAGCGTTCCGATTCGGGCTTGCGCGCGCATACGACGATTTCGTCGCCCTTGCTTTCCGGACAGGGATCGTCGCCATAGACCAGCAGGTTGATGATCCGTTCGGGCGGCGGTTCTGCTTGTGCGGCGGCCGTTGCGGGCAGCATCGGGACCAGCAGCAGGCCGATCAGGGGGAGCAGGACAGGGTGGCGCATCAACAAAATCCTTCACACCCCTGTCACATGCCGAACGTGCCCATGGCCCGGCGGTTCATGGTCGGGACGCCGCCGGCGCCCCGAAACCGTTATTTCTGCGGCGGCGTTTGCTGTGCCGCCGCCTTTTCTTCCGCCTTCACGCGCGCTTCGATCGCATCGCTGTCGGAATCGATCGTCGACAGGCGCTTGGCGCGCTCGGCCGCGACCAGATCCTTCCAGCTGGCATTGTCCAGCGCCTGTCGCTCGGCCTTGGCCAGACGCGACAATTGCGCGAAGCAGCCGGTCGCGCCGCCGCCGCCCACCGGCGAGCAGCTTTCCGTGCCGGACCGGCCGACATATTCCATCGATCGCACGCGCTCGCCCCAGGCCTGATTGCTCGGCTTGTTCGGGTCGCCGCGCAGCGGTTCGGGAATGCGATAGCGTTCCTCCTCCCCCTTGCGCGCGCATACGACGATGTCGTTACCGGCACTTTGCGGGCAGGCATCATCGCCATAGACGATCACGATATTGACCTTTTCGGACGCCGGATCGGTCACGGCGGTCGGAGCGGACGCGGGTTGGGCCAGCGCGGGGACGGACGCGCCCAGCATCAGCAGCCCCAGGGTCAAAGCCTTGGCGATCATCGGGGTCTTCATCATCAGTCCGTCCTTTTCAGATGCGCTTGGGCGTCATATTCTTTTCGATAGGGCGATGGCGGCCCGACATCCCAAACGGATGGCGCCCGACAGGAGGGGGTAAGCGGGGGCCTGTTCGGCGCCATGGGCGATGGCGGTCTCGCGATGCTCGACCTCCTCCGCCTGAAAATCCGCAATGGCGGTCGAGAGTTCCGGATCTTCTTCGCCCAGAGCCTCCAACTGATCGGCATAATGTTTGTCGATTTCGGTTTCGACCGCAGCGGTGCAGGCCATGGCGGCTTTCGGCCCCATGGCGGCGGTCACCGCGCCCAGCGCGAAGCCGGCGACATGCCAGAAAGGGGAGAGGATGGTCGGCCGCACGCCGCGCCGCGCGATCATCGCGTCGAAAGCGGCGCGATGCCGTTCTTCCTGCGCCGCCATGCCGGCAATCAGCCGGCCATAGGGATGACGATCGCCCATCACCGCCAGTTGCCCGCCATAGATGCGCACCGCACCGAACTCACCGGCCTGGTCGACCCGCACCATGGAGGCGCGATCAGCGTCGCTCAAACGCTTGCCCAGCCGGGGGAAATCCTTGGCAACGCTCATGCTTTCCTCGCTTTTAGCAGCAGGGCCAAGATGGCGAGTGCGACCGCGCTGGACAAGAGGCCGTTATAGCCCGCCATCGAAATGCCGGCCATCTTCCATGCGGCAACGTCGCAGCGGGTGATGGGGCTGGCCATGATCTGGTTCAATATGTCGGCGCCGCTGCCGCCGGCGGGAGAGGTGGAGCAGGTGGTCAGCCCTTCCCACCAGCCATATTCGACGCCGGCATGGAACAGGCCGATGAGGCCGCTAATGCCGACGGCAATCCCCGCAAGGCCCGCGAAGAGCCCGCTGATGCAGGCGCGCCCGCGCGCAGCATAGGCGACCAGCGCCAGCGGGATGGCGGCGAAATGGGCATAACGTTGCCACCAGCACATTTCGCACGGATGCAGGCCGCCTACATATTGAAAGGCATAAGCACCGGCCAGCATGACGAGCGGCGCGAGCAGCGCCAGCGCGCGGGCCTTGGCAAGGGAGGGAGACAGGCTGTTCATATCAGCCGCTTAAACCCTCGCCATGCTTTCGTCATGCTGAACTTGCAGCGGCCTGTCTGCCGGGCGGCGGATTATTTCGCGCCCGGCTTTCGTGCCGCCTGCGCCTGGGCGATGGTCGCGCCCGGCGTGCCGGCAAGGCGCGAGATGGTCTTGAGCGCATAGTCGAGCTGGAAATCCTCCACGCCCTTCTTCTTCAGATCCTCGGCCGACATCGCAAAGCGCGGATCGTCCTTCGAATCTTCTTCCAGCACCTTGTCGTCGGTCTTGATCTCGTTGATCAGGTGACGGCGCAGGTCGCTTTCGCGATATTTCGGCCGGTTCTTGTAATCGGGATCGGACAGTTGCGGCACGCGGATGTCGGGCTGGATGCCCCCTTCCTGCACGCTGCGGCCCGATGGCGTGTAATAGCGCGCGGTCGTGAGCTTGAGCGCCGTCGTGTTGGACAGCGGCAGCATCGTCTGGACGCTGCCCTTGCCGAAGCTGCGTTCGCCCATCACCAGCGCGCGATGCTGGTCCTGCAACGCGCCAGCCACGATTTCAGAGGCCGAGGCGGAACCGGCATCGACCAGCACGATGACCGGCAGGCCCTTCGCATCGTCGCCCGGCTTGGCATAATAGCGTTCGACATCGCCCTTGGCCCGGCCGCGCTGCGATACGATCTCGCCGCGTTCCAGGAAGGCGTCGCTAACGTTCACCGCTTCATCCAGCAGGCCGCCCGGGTTGGAGCGCAGGTCGAGGATATAGCCGGTGGGCTTGTGGCCCAGGCTCTTGTCGATGCTGCGGATCGCCGACCGCACGTCCGCCCCGGTATTGGCCGAGAAGCTGACGATGTTGATCACGCCGATATTGTTCTTCACTTCCCATTTGACGGGCTTGAGCTGGATGATCTCGCGCGTCAGGGTCAGTTCGATCGGCTTGTCGCGGCCGGCGCGGACGAGGGTGAGCTTCAGGCTGGTGCCCGGCGCACCGCGCATCTTTTCCACCGCTTCGTCCAGCGTGCCGCCATAGATCAACTGGCCGTCGATATGAGTAATATAGTCGCCCGCCTTGATCCCCGCGCGCCAGGCGGGGGTATCCTGCGTCGGCGCGATCACCTTGACTGCGCCATCCTCCTGCGTGACCGAGAGGCCGAGGCCGCCATAGCTGCCCTCCGTCTGGGTGCGCAGATTCTGGAAATCGCGCGCGTCGAGGAAGCTGCTGTGCGGATCCAGGCTGGCCAGCATGCCGTCGATCGCGCCCTTGATCAGCTTTTCGTCGTCGACCTTTTCGACATAGTCGCTGCGCACTTTCTGGAACACGTCCATGAATTCATCGAGCGCCTTGTAGCTGGACGCCTCCCCATCGGCGAGCGCTGCGGTGGTAGCCGGAATGAGCGCAAGCGCCCCGAGCGCAACCGCGCCCTGGAGGAAAGTGGATTTCATGGCTGTCCTAGGAGTGTGCATCAATGCTCCGATATAGGCCGATTCGTGCCGCAACGCAAAAGCGCGCTTCGATGGAGTGTCGCGCGGGATCGATGAGCGTAAGGTTAACCCAGCCCCACCAGCGGCACGATATCCACCGGCCGGCCGTTGCGGCGCAGTTCGACGGTGATATTCGGGCGTTCGGGGCCGGTAATGCCGACCGGTTCGCCCTGGCGCACGGTGTCCCCGACCTGCGCGGTGACGCGGTGCAGGCCAGTGATGAGCGTGGTCCAGCCCTGGCCATGGTCGATGATGAGGATCTGGCCATAATCGCGATAGGGACCGGCAAAGGCGATGCGGCCGGCCGTCGGCGCGATCGCCTGCGCGCCGGGTTGCGTCACCAGCGTCAGGCCACGCGAGCGGACGCCGCCGTCATTGACCTCTCCCATGCCGGTGACGAGTTGGCCGATCACGGGCAGGCGATAGGGCGGCGGTCCGCTGGCGGAAGCCTCGCGCTCCGGGGCGGCGGCGCCGGCCTGGTCGGGGCGCGCGGGGCGGAGCAATGGGCCGGACAGGGCGGCCAGCCGCTCGCGCAGGTCGCCCGCTTCCTCCAGCCGGTCCATCAGGTCGACGATGTCGCGGGCGCGTTCGCCCAGCGCGAGGGCGCGTTCGCTCTCCATGCCGGCATTGGCGCGATAGTCGCGGGCGGCGACGCGCTTTTGCGCTTCCAATGCGGCCAGGGCGGTTTGCCGGTCCTTGCGGTCGGTTTGCGCCTGGGTGAGGGCGTCGGATGCCTGCTGCGCGGTGGCGCGCAGGGCGCGGCTCTTGCCCAGTTCCTGCCGCAGCCCGGCGGTGCGCTGTTCGATGACGGGTAGCACTTGGCCCAGCACCGCGCGCATATGCACGGCATCGGCCACCGATCCCGGTTGCACCAGCGCCAAGGTTAACGGACGGCGGGACATCATCTGGAGCGCGGCGGTCAGGCGGACGACCGGCTCTTGCTTGGTGGCGAGGCGGGCGGCCTGGGCGCGTTGCAGCCGGTTGATGATGGCGATGCGGGCTTGGGCAGCCTGAATATCGGCCTCCGCCTGCTGGATGCGGGCGGCGAGTGCGGCGGCGCGACGGCGGGCCTGTTCGGCTTCGTCGCGAGCGGCGCCGGCCTGCTGGTCGAGCCGGGCAGAGCGGTCGCGTGCCTCGTCCGACTGGCGGCGGGCGTTTTTGAGCGCCTGCTGCTCCTGCGCCAGCGTGGTGCCGGCGGTGCCGGACAGGATGATGGCGCTGTCATCGGCGGCGGGCAGGCGCGTGGCGGCGAGAGCCAGAAGGCCCGTCAGTCCGCTTGCCATGAGGATGTTACGCTTCACCCGGTGCCCTGCCTGATATCGTCCCTGACTAGGCGGAAATTGCAGGCGGTTCTAGCCTTCGCGATGATAAGGATGGTTGGCGAGGATGGAGCAGGCGCGCCAGAGCTGTTCGGCCAGCATCGCGCGGGCCATCATATGCGGCCAGGTCATGGCGCCGAAGGCGATCAGTAGATCGGCGTTCGCCCGGTCGGCATCGTCGAAACCGTCCGCCGCGCCGATCAGGAAGCGGCATTCGCGGCTGCCCGCGTCGCGCCAGCCCTCGATCCGGCGCGCGAAGTCCATGGAGCCGAGTTGCTTGCCCTTTTCATCCAGCATGACCGTCACCGTGCCGGGACCGGCAGGGGGCAGTTTGCCGCCCCGGTCCGGCATTTCGGTGATCTTGTGCGGCATGGTCAACCGCTTGGTATAGCGATCGACCAGCTCGGTTTCGGGCGAGCGCCCGATCTTGCCGCGTGCGATGATGTGGAGGAGCAAACCCTACCCCGTTCATGCTGAGTAGGGGCGCAGCCCCGTATCGAAGCATCCGCGCAGTCCTTCGATACGCCGCTTCGACTTCACCTCCGGTGAAGTTTACCCTGAGCGCCTGCTGCAAGCAGGCAGTCGAAGGACTCAGCAGCTACTCAGGACGAACGGACGGACAGATTCAGGCGTTGCCCGCGACCGGTGCGTCGACGAAGCCCCACATCCGTTCCAGATTGTAGAAGCTGCGCACTTCAGGCTTGAACAGGTGGACGATCACGTCGCCGGCATCGATCAGCACCCAGTCGGCGACCGGCAGGCCTTCGACACGGGCGGAGCGGCCGGTTTCCTTCTTGATCCGTTCGGCGAGATGCTGGGCGATCGCTGCGACCTGACGCGACGAACGGCCGCTCGCGATCACCATATAATCGGCGATGCTGCTCTTGCCTTCCAGCGGGATCGAGATGGTTTCCTGTGCCTGGTCGTCGTCGAGCGACTGCATGACGAGGGCATGGAGAGCGGCCACGGAATCGGCGGCGAAGGCCGGATCGTTGGCAGGGGCGAGGTTAGACAATGAAACTCCAATCTAGATGACGTACCGACGCGTGAGCGGATCGCGCGCACACGTTGCTTCATATTCGCGATGCCAGAGGGGGTCCGCCTGCCGCAGCAGGGTCGCCGATCTTGGATCAGGGCGAAAGCGCAATAGCACGAGCGCCGGTGGTCTCCAATTCGTCCAGTCTGCACTCTGGCGCGCGGACCGGACGAAGCGCCGCAGCCAGCTCATGGCCACAGAGCCACGGGCAACGCTATCATAGCCCGGACGGGCGACAACGGCAATGGGCATTTGCCGCGCGATGCCGCGCCAGTCGCGCCATTGGCCAAATTGCGCCAGATTATCGGCGCCCATCAGCCAGATGAAGCGGTTGCGGGGGTAGCGCAGGGTCAGCGCGCGGAGGGTGTCGACGGTGTAGCGGGTGCGCAGGTGGCGCTCGATCGCGGTGGGGCGAATCGGGGCGCGGCGGGCGATATTCTGGGCCTGCGCAAGGCGTGCGGAGAGGGGCGCCATGCCTTTGGCGGGCTTGAGCGGGTTGCCGGGGGACACGAGCCACCACACTTCGTCGAGGCCGAGGGCTTCCTTGGCAAAGAGGGAAATGGCGCGATGGCCGCCATGGGCCGGGTTGAAGGAGCCGCCGAGCAGGCCGATCTTTTTCATGGGTCTGCCATGCCAGCGCGAAGGCTGGGCGGCAATGGGGCGGCCGCTGAACTGGGGTAGGGGCGATAGGAAAGCGCGCTTAACTTCGCACATTTCCCGCTAATTGCGACATTTACGAAGCGAAGTAGGACATTATCTTACTTCAAGGGCACCTGCTTCGGGGCCACAATCCTGCTATCATGGAAGGTGGGAATAGGACAGCGTGATGCCAATCAATGCCCCGACGCGCGTTTCCATTGGCGCCGATAGGGGATGCGGTCCAACTTCTCCATCAGATCGGCAAAGGGACCGTCGGCGACGGATGGCGTCTTGCGAGACGGTGCGATCTTCTCCGTCCTGTCTTCATGCCGCCGCAATGGGCGGCGGAATAATATAGACTTCCACATGACACTCTCCGGCCCGCGACTGCGATGCGCTGCGTCGCTTCTGCATAAGATACGCGGGGCGGAGAGGCTTGTTCCTGCTTTATTTATTCGGCCGCCGGCAGCGCCTTGGCCTCATCGGCCTGCGCGTCGCGAGCGAGGACGTCGAGCGGCTCCATCGCTTCGATGTCCTTGCCGCCGGTTTCGATGTCGAGGTCGCGGAATTTGCGGCCGGTGGACAGGACACGGCTTTCGAAGCTGCCGATGAAGCTGTTATAATTGGAAACGGCGCTGTTGAGGCCGGAACCGAGGCGCTTCAAATGGGTCGCGGCGACGGACAGGCGTTCATATAGTTCCTTGCCCAATTGGCCGACCTGCTGCGCCTGTTCCTGCATCTTGGCCTGACGCCAATGGCCCGCCAGTGTGCGGGCGAGGGGAAGGAAGGTGGCGGGCCCGCAGATGATGACGCGATTCTTGGCCGCGCGTTCCCACAGGTCCATGTCCGCTTCCAGCGCGGCGGTGACGAAATTGTCGCCCGGCACATACATGATGACGAAATCGGGCGCCTTGTCGAACTGTTCCCAATAGGCCTTGCGCCCCAGCGCGTCGGCATGGGTGCGCATGGCGCGGGCATGGTCGAGCATATGGGCGTCGCGCAGCGCGGGATCGACCTGATCGACGGCGTTCAGATAGGCGACGAGCGAGCATTTGACGTCGACCACCATCTGCTGGTCGCCCGGCAGGTTGATGACGAAATCGGGCCGCATCCGGGTTTCAGAGCCATTGGCCTCCACGGCGACCGACACTTCCTCCTTGAAATCCACGAAGGGAGAGAGGCCGGCGGTTTCGATGAGGTTCTTGAACTGCTGCTCGCCCCAGCGGCCGCGCGTCTTGGGCGCGGCGCGCAGGGCGTTGACCAGCTTGGCGGTTTCCTCGCGCACCTGACCCTGACCCAGATGGACCTGCTGCACCGCTTCGCGCAGTTCGGCATAGCTGCCGACCCGGTCCTTCTCGACGCGGGCGAGGCCCTCCTCATAGCGTTTGAGGGTGGTTTCGACCGGGTTGAGCAGCGTCTTCAATTGCGCTTCGCTCTTTTCGTTCGCCTGGGCGAAGCGCTGGTCGGCGCGGGTCAGGAACTGGGTCTGGGCCTGATCCAGCAGCTTGCCGCCAATCTCGCTGAACTGGGCGGACAGTTGCTCCTTGGCATCCTTGAGCGCGGCGATCTGCTGCTCGAAGGCCTGGGTGCGGGCCAGGGTGTCGGATTTGAGCGCGGCCAGTTCGCGCAGCGCCGCTTCGCGGTCGGCCTGAATGGAATCGATGCGCTGGACGGCGGCGGCTTGCAGCGCTTCATGTTTCTGCGTGGCGGCGATCTGGATCGCGTCCAGCCGCTGGTCGGCGGCCTGCTGGGCGGTTTCGAGCCGGGCGATCTGGGTTGCGGCCTGATGGACGCGCTCCTGTTCGACCGCCAGTTCGGCGATGGCGCCGTTGCGCTGGCTGGTGGCGAGGTCCAGCTTGCCGGCGAGGTCCGCCTTTTCGGCGGCCAGCGGAGCAAGCGCCTTGCCCCGGAGCAGCCAGCCGACGGCGAGGCCGATCAGCAGGGCGATGACGATCAGAAGGGCGGCCAGGCTGTCCATTGCATATCCTTGTCTGGAACGAAACGGGAACCTAGCGGGCGCTGGCGAAGGCCGCAAGAGAGACGGCGCGTTGGACCGTCAAATCGCGGCCTTTGCGTCAGCCCAACGTCGCGCGGAAGGCGGCCAGTCGTTCGATCGCCCGGTCCAGCGTCGCGTCCGTCTTGGCAAAGCAGAGGCGGACGAGATGGGTGGCCGGATCGGTCGGGTAGAAGGCGGAAAGGGGTATGGCCGCAACCCCGGCTTCGTCGATGATCCGCTCGCAAAAGCTGACGTCGTCCAATGCGATGCCGGATGCCGGCAGATCGATGGAAAGGAACCAGGTGGCGCCGCTGGGCAGGACGGCATAGCCGGCCTTTTCGAGGCCCGCCGCCAGCCGGTCGCGTGAGGCCTGATAGGTGGCGCGCTGGTCCGCCAGCCAGTCGTCGGGCCAGCCAAGCCCCTCCGCCACCGCCCATTGCAGGTTGGGCGGGGTGGTGAAGGTCAGATATTGATGCGCGCGGGCGAGCAGGGTGGCGAGCGCGGGCGCGGCGCACATCCAGCCGACCTTCCAGCCGGTGACCGAGAAGATCTTCCCCGCCGAGCCGATCTTGACCGTGCGGTCGCGCATGCCGGGAAAGCCGATCAGCGGGCGATGGGGCTGGCCGTCATAGACAGTTTCCTCCCATACCTCGTCGCAGATGGCGGTCAGGTCGTGGGCGACGCACAGGTCGGCGAGCAGCGCCAGTTCTGTCGGGCGCATGACGACGCCGGTCGGATTGACCGGGTTGTTGATCAGCAGGATGCGGGTGCGCGGCGTGATGGCCGCCTCCAGTGCGGCACGGGTGATATGCCATTCGGGCGCCGTCAGCGTGACGATTTTCGGGATGCCGCCTGCGCGCTCCACCAATGGGACATAGGCGTCGTAGAGCGGGGCGAGCATCAGCACCTCGTCGCCGGGCCGGACCAGTGCGAGCAGGCTGGCGGACAGGGCCTCTGTCGCGCCGGATGTGACGATGATGTCCTGCGGGCTGAGGTCCAGCCCCTGATGGCGGGCATAATGACCGGCGACGGCTGTGCGCAATTCGATAAGGCCCGGCATGGGCGGATATTGGCTGGATTGGTTCAGCAGCGCGTCGGCGGCGGCTTGCAACACATCGCGCGGGCCGGGGCCTTCGGGGAAACCCTGTCCCAGATTGATCGCGCCCATTTCCCGCGCGCGGGCGGACATTTTTTCGAAAATGGTGGTCGGCATGTCCCGGTAGACGGGATGGCCAAGGGAAGGCGCGTCGGTCATGCGGCAGGATGTTCCCGATGGAGGGAGACGGGTCAAGCGATGATCCCTCATGATAAGGCATGACGGGGGGACCAATGGCCGGATAAGGGCGTTGATCCGATAGGAAGAGGTTTGTGATGATCGGTCGCCTGTTTTTGAAGCACCCCCGTGACGTGGGAGAAAGCTATCCCCAGCATATGGGCGTGGCGATGCGCTTTGGCTTTCTGATGGTGCGGTCGGGGCTGGCCTGCATGATCCATGGCATCGTGCCGGCGCTGTTCACGCGGACCGGTAGCGGCATGGTCAAGCGCCTCTATGGCGAGATGCGCGAGCGGCAGCCGGATCTGGAAGAGCGGACGCCCGCCTATCTCAGCCCGCAATGGCGCCCGGAATATGAGATTTGAGGGGCAAGAAAAAAGCCGCCCTGTGGGGCGGCTTTTTTCTTGGGGCTGCGACCGCTTGCGCGGGCTTTATTCCCACTCGATCGTGCCGGGCGGCTTCGACGTGTAATCATACACCACGCGGTTGATGCCCTTCACCTCATTGATGATGCGGGTGGCGACGCGGCTGAGGAAGGCGGCGTCGAAGGGATAGATGTCGGCGGTCATGCCGTCGGTGGAGGTGACGGCGCGCACGGCGCAGACGCTGTCATAGGTGCGATGATCGCCCATCACGCCCACGGTACGGACCGGGAGCAGAACCGCAAACGCCTGCCAGATCGCGTCGTAGAGGCCAGCGTTGCGGATTTCCTCCAGATAGATGAAGTCCGCCTTGCGCAATATGTCGCAGCGTTCCTTGGTGACTTCACCGGGGATGCGGATGGCAAGGCCGGGTCCGGGGAAGGGGTGGCGGCCGACGAAGATGTCGGGCAGGCCCAGTTCCTTGCCCAGCACGCGCACTTCATCCTTGAACAACTCACGCAGCGGTTCGACCAGCTTCATGTTCATGCGTTCGGGCAGGCCGCCGACATTATGGTGCGACTTGATCGTGACCGAAGGGCCGCCGGTGAAGCTGACCGATTCGATCACGTCGGGATAGAGGGTGCCCTGCGCGAGGAAATCCGCGCCGCCGATCTTCGCGGCCTCCTCCTCGAACACGGCGATGAATTCGCCGCCGATGAACTTGCGCTTCTTTTCCGGGTCGGTGAGGCCGGCGAGGCCACCCAGGAAGCGGTCCTCTGCGTTCACATGGACCAGTTTGATGCCATAATGTTCGCGGAACAGGCTGACCACCTGCTCGGCTTCGCCCAGACGCATCAGGCCATGGTCGACGAAGACGCAGGTCAGCTGGTCGCCGATCGCTTCATGGATCAGGACGGCCGCAACCGCGCTGTCGACGCCGCCCGACAGGCCGCAGATGACGCGGCCTTCGCCGACCTGCGCGCGGATTTCGGCGATCTTGGTCGCGCGGAATTCCGCCATGGTCCAGTCGCCGGCGAGGCCGCAGACATGGCGCACGAAATTGGCGAGCAGCTTGGCGCCGTCCGGCGTGTGGACGACTTCGGGGTGGAATTGGGTGGCGTAGAAGCGCTTGGCTTCGTTCGCGGTGATGGCATAGGGCGCGCCTTCGCTGGTCGCGACGACCTCGAAACCGGGGGCCAGCTGCGTCACCTTGTCGCCATGGCTCATCCAGACCTGGTGATTTTCACCGCTGGTCCACAGGCCGTCGAACAGGGCGCAATCCTTCTTCACCTCGATGAAGGCACGGCCGAATTCGCCGCTCTCGCCGCCTTCGACATTGCCGCCCAGCTGCTGCATCATCGTCTGCTGGCCGTAGCAGATGCCAAGGATCGGGATGCCCGCGTCGAAGAAATGCTGCGGCGCGCGGGGGCTGTCTTCCCACATGACCGAAGAAGGGCCGCCAGAGAGGATGATGCCCTTGGGCTTCATGCGCTCGAATGCTTCGGCCGCGGCGTTGAAGGGGGCGATCTCGGAATAGACGCCAGCTTCGCGGACGCGCCGGGCGATGAGCTGAGTCACCTGGCTGCCGAAGTCCACGATAAGGATGGAATCCTGAAGGGGCAGCGTCATCGAATCGCCTTTATATCGAGCGTGGGAAGGGATTCGCGCCCGGTTAGAGGCCCCGTCCCCATATGTCCAGTTATGCCTTGAAACGCTATGATTGGAATTGGCGCCCCGCCCGCCAGCCGATCAGCGCCGCGCCGGCGAGGATGGCGGCCGCGATCAGGAAGGCGGTGCCGATATAGGGCAGGGTCGGCTTGGGGCCGACGGACAGCGAATAGATGGCGCCGAAGAAGAGCGGGGAGATGACGCCGGCGATGGCGCCGACGCTGTTGTTCGCGCCCTGCAACTGGCCCTGTTCGGATTCGGAGACATGGCGCGTCATCAGCGACTGGATGGTCGGCATGGCCAGGCCCCAGAGTGCGTTGGGGAAGATGGCGGCGATGAAGAGGGTGGCGGTGGAGGCAAGGCCCATGGAGGCGATGCCGATCGCGCCGAAGCACAGGCCCACGACCATGGTGGTGCGATCGCCCAGCCGCTTGACCACCGGGCCGACCAGCAGTCCCTGCACCCCCATGTCGAGCAGGCCGACCAGCGCCAGCAGGCTGCCCACCTGCCACGCGCTCCAGCCATAACGGTCGCCGGCATAGAGGACGAAGATGGCCGAAAAGATATGATGGGCGAAATAGAGTAGGAAATTGCCGACCGCGAGGCTGGAGAGTTCCGGGTGGGATTGCAGCAGCTTCAATGCGCCGAACGGATTGGCGCGGCGCCAGCTGAAGGCCATGCGTTTTTCGGGTGCCAGCGATTCGGGCAGGACGATGAGGCCATAGAGGAAGGCGAGGGCGGAGAGGGCGGCGGCGGCCCAGAAGGGCGCACGGTGCGATATTTCGCCCAGCAGGCCGCCGATCAGGGGTCCGGCGACGAAGCCGGCGCTGAAGGCCGCGCCGATCAGGCCATAGCCCTTCGCCCGGCCCTCCGGCGGGGTGATGTCGGCCATATAAGCGAAGGTGGAGGTGAAACTGGACGAAGTGACGCCCGCCAGGATGCGGCCCAATGCCAGCCACCAGAGATTGGGGGCCAGCGCCATCAACACATAGTCGAGCGCGAGGCCGGCGACCGAGATGAGGATCACCGGGCGGCGGCCGAACCGATCGGACAGCGAGCCGATTAGGGGCGAGCAGATGAATTGCATACCCGCCCAGAGGGCGACGAACAGGCCATTCCACATGCCCGCCGCCGCATCCGAGCCGGAGAGCGTTTCGATCAGTTGCGGCAGGACCGGGATGACGATCCCCATCGACATGACGTCGAGCAGCGCCGTGATGAGGATGAAGATGATCGCAGCGGTGCGACGCGGGGAGGCAGGTGCGGTCATGGCGGTGGGGCTATAGGGATGCGCGGGGGTTGCCAAGGGTTACGCCGCCGAAGTTCACAGTGTCGTCGGGCAATTTCGGGGCGATTGCGACAGGGATGCGCCAGTGGTGCGACATCTAAGCGGCAGGAAGGCGACATACGTCCCCCCTCCCGCAGGCGGGAGGGGCGCGCCTTGCTTCTACTTAGCCGTCCGCCCTGTCCTTTTCCGGCAGGATCTTTTCCACGATCACCGGCGCGATGGGGGCCGGATCGACTGCGCTTTTCACCAGCGTGTCGAGATTCGAGCCGTCGAGGCCGAGTTCCTTCATCAGGCCGTCGATCACCGGGGCCTGGGCGCGGTAACGGAGCGCCGCGGAGACGGCGGCGCTGGCGAGATTCTGGTCGCCGCCGGCATTTACTAGTCCGTCTGTGCCGCCATTGCTACCGGTCAGGCCATCGACCTGCACGATCTTGATCGAGTCGATCGATTCCATCGGCTTGGCGGCCTCACGGATCAGGTCGGGCAAGACTTTCAGCAGCGCCAGCTTGGTCTGGAGCGACACCTGGTCGGACGACAGCAGGTTCGCCGCTTCGTTGACGGCGCGCTGGCCGGCGGCTTCCACCTCAAAGCGGACGCGGTCAGCCTCGGCACGTAGCTTGGCGGCTTCGGCCTCGCCTTCGGCCGCGACACGCAGGGCTTCGGCGCGGTCCGCGGCAACCTGTTTCTCGGCCTCCGCCTCGACCCGGATCGAGATGGCGGCGCGCTCGGCTTCGCGGGAGGCGTCGATCAGTTCGATCCGCTTGGCGCGCTCGGCGATTTCGGTGGCGCGGGAGGTCTGGACCTGTTCCTCGGCAGCGACGGCCTTGGCGCGGGCCTCGTCGGCCTGCGCCTTGGCTTGGCTTTCCTCGCGGCTCTTGTTCTGGACCGCGATCTGCTGTTCCTGCCGCGCGAGTTCAAGGGACTGGGCCTGCTGGATTTTGGCCTGCTGCACGGCGCGGTCGGCCTCGATCTGCTGGCTATCGACCAGCTTCTTGGCTTCGATCTTGGCCTGTTCCGCTTCCTGGCTGCGCAGCGACTGTTCGCGGGCGACCTCGGCCGATTGCACGGCGCGGCGCATTTCCACTTCCCGCTGCTGTTCCAGCCGGGCAAATTCGGTGTCGCGCGCGATCAGCATCGACTGGCGCTCGGCCTCCAGATTCTTCGTCTCGATCTGGACGCGGGTGTCCTGTTCGATGTCGTTGCGGGTCTTCTTGCGCAACTCGATCTGCTCGGTCAGCTTGGTCAGACCCTCGGCGTCGAAAGCATTGTTGGCGTTGAAATGCTCGATCGAGGTCTGGTCGAGGCCGGTGAGCGAGACGCTCTCCAGTTCCAGGCCGTTCATGGCGAGATCGACCGAGGACACCTGCTGCACCTTCTGCACGAAGTCGCCGCGCTGTTCGTGCAACTGGTTCATGGTCATGCCTGCCGCGACCGAGCGAAGCGCGTCGACAAATTTGCCCTCGACCAGTTCCTTCAAGGCTTCCGGGTTCATGGTGCGCATGCCGAGCGTCTGCGCGGCGGTGGCGATCGACTGGGCGTCGGGACGGACGCGGACGTAAAATTCGGCCTTCACATCGATGCGCAGCCGATCGAGCGTGATCAGCGCGTCGCTATTCTTGCGCTCCACGGCAAGGCGGACGGTGTTCATGTTGACCGGCATCGTTTCATGGAAGATCGGCAGCACCAGCGCACCGCCGTTCATCACCACCTTCTCCCCGCCAAAGCCCGTGCGGACGAAGCCGATTTCCTTCGACGCGCGCTTATAGAGGCGGGCGATCACGATCCCCAGCACGATCAGGACCAGCAGGCCGCTGCCCGCGATCATCGCGTAGGGAAGGATGGAAAAACCTTGCTGGACGGCAGGCAGGGTCATGTCTGTCTCCTGGACTTAGAGGTGGGGTAGGTAATGATCGCCACGGGAAATGGCGCGGAAGATATGCGCGTCGCGGCGCACGAGCAGGATGGTTTCGCCTTCCTCCAGCGCCTGGCCGGCATTGTCGGGTTCGACCATCACATAGTGGGGCTGGCCGTGATGATCCTCGACACGGGCGCGGGCGGGCGAGCCGCTGGTGGCGCGACCGGTGACGATGCGGGCATGGCTGCCGACCAGATGGTCGAGCGGGATGGCGGTGGTGTGATCCTGCGGCAGGAGCGGGGCCATGAGGCGGGCGGCGAGGCCGGTGGCAGGGAGCGCCGCAACGCCGGCTGCGGGGACGGCTATCCAAGGGGTGATCATGCCACCCCACACGTCGTGCGCCGTCTGCTGGCCAAGCAGGCCGATGATCGCAAAGAGGGTGAGGAAGAGGGTAACCAGCGCCAGCAGAGGGATGCGGCCAAGGCCGAGCCAGCCGAGCAGATCCACGTCACTGTCGAAATCCAGATCGGCGTCGCCGGCAAAGCCCAGCGCCTGCACCGCGCCGATCAGCAGCATCAGTACAAGCGCCGACACGAAGACGATATTTTCCGGCGCGAAAAGAAAGGCTTTCACTCCTAACCTCCTGATTCGCCGTCGATGCTAGACGACGAATGGAGGCCGGGACAGGATAAACCGACTCGACTGTGTTATTTTACTGCATCACCAGATCACGGCTGATGTAAACGTTCGCCACGCGGCCGTTTTTCATGGTGCAGGTGAAGCGGCGGTTGGTGCCGTCATTGGCGCGATAGCTGGTGCGGCTTTCGACATAGCCGTCGATATTATAGCCGTCCGCCGTGGCGATGGGCGTTTCCATGTGGCGCACTTCGGCATAGCCGCCATGGTCCTGTTCCGCTTCGTCGCGGGCGGCAACGGCGCAGGCGTCGGTCATGGCATCGTCGGGGCTGTTGGTGCCCGCCACGTCGGAGAAGTCGGCATCGTCGCGCGGGCGCGAGTCGTTGCGGACGTCGCTGCCATAGTCGGTGCCGGTGCGGGGTGGGGGTGCGTCATATTCGCCGCCGGTATTGGGATCGCGGACCTTCTTGTCCTTCGACATGGAATTGGCGACGATGGCGACCGCGCCAATGATGGCGGCGACGCCGATCGCATCGCCCACGCCGAATCCGTCTCCACGGCGATGATGCCGGTCCCAGCCGCCCTGATGGCCCCAGCCATTGCCGTAGCCGCCGCCATAGCCCCCACCATAACCATAGCGCGGGCGAGCCTCGGCCGCGCTGATGCTGCCTAGCAGCAGCCCTGCGCCGACCATTGCGCCTGTCATCCAGCGGGTCTTGGGTCCGATCATTATCCTACGCCTCCTGCGATGAAGAGAGACATAGACGAGGCAGGCTGTCGGGAGGGTGAACGGGGGAGCATTGCATGATGCCCAATGGCAAATCGCCATGAAGCTAATTGATATGGAGCGTTCCCCGGCGCAGGCCGGGGTCCAGCTCAGGGCGTAGAACTGGACCCCGGCCTGCGCCGGGGAACGCAAAGCCCTAAGTTCACGTCATTGCTTGCTGATATGATACACTTTCCCTCGCAGGGGAGGATCATCAGTTCGGTTTTGCCCTGATCTTCAGTCCCGTGAAGTAAGCCGCGAAGCTGTAGCTGTCGGCATATTCCTCGATCAGCTTGTCGACCGGCTTGCCGGAGCCATGGCCGGCGCGGGTTTCGACGCGGAGCAGGCGGGGGCGGGCGCCGAGGTCGGCGGCCTGAAGCGCGGCGGCATATTTGAAGCTGTGGGCAGGAACCACCCGGTCGTCGGTGTCGGCGGTGGAGACGAGGATGGCTGGATAGGCCTTGCCGCCCAAGATGTTGTGATAAGGGGAGTAGCCGTAGAGCAGCGGGAAATCGGCCGCTTTTTCGGGCGATCCATAGTCGTCGACCCAGTAGCGGCCCGCCGTGAAGCGATCGAAACGCAGCATGTCCATGACGCCCACAGCCGGCAGGGCGGCGGCGAACAGGTCGGGGCGCTGGTTGACGACAGCGCCGACCAGCAGGCCGCCATTGGAGCGTCCCTCGATCGCAAGGCCGTCCTTGGTCGTGAAGCCATTGGCTTTCAGATATTCGGCCGCCGCGATGAAATCGTCGAACACATTCTGCTTGTTCGCGCCGCGTCCGGCCTCATGCCAGGCCTTGCCATATTCGCCGCCGCCGCGAAGATTGGCGATGGCATAGACGCCGCCCTGTTCCAGCCAGGCCATGCGCGTGGCCGAATAGCCGGGCGTGAGGCTGATGTTGAAGCCGCCATAGCCGTAGAGAATGGTGGGCGCGGCGATCGCCTGATCGGCCAGGGTCTTGCGCCGGATGACCGTCATCGGGATCAGCGTGCCGTCCCTGGACGGATAGAGCCGCTGTTCGACGCCGAAATCGTCCGGGTTGAAGGGCAGGTCTGGCTGGGCGAACAGCTCGCTCTTCAGGCTGGTCGTGTCGAAGCGATAGATGCTGGCCGGGGTGACGAAGCCGGAGAAGCTGAAAAAGGTTTCGGGATCGCCCTCCCGCCCGCCAAAACCGGCGGCCGTGCCCATGCCGGGGAGCGGCACGTCCGTCACCTTGCGCCCGTCCAGCTCGACCAGTTCGGCGACGGTTTGGGCGTCGCTCATATAGGCCAGGATCATGCGGTTGCCGACCAGCGAGCCGCCGGCCAGCGTTTCGGGCCGTTCGCCGACCACTTCCTTGGGCCGACTGCGTGGGCGGGTAGCTTCGAGGGTTACCACCCGCATATGGGCGGCATGATCGTCGGTCAGGAAATAGAGGCTGGCGCCCCGGCTGCCGATCAGGCGCCAGTCATGGGCCGGCCCCTTGACCAGCAGACGCGGTTTGACCGGGCCGCCGGTCAGTTCGGCGACATGGAGTTCGCGGCGGGGGTCTATGCCCTGGAAGCTGCTGATGAGCAGCCAGCGGCCGTCGCTCGTCACCTGCGCCTGATGGCTGAGTGCGGGGCGGTCGGGCGTGTCGTAGATCAGCTGGTCCTGCGCCTGATCCGTGCCGACGCGGTGGTAATAGAGCTGCTGGTTCTGGTTCGCCGATTGATAGGCCTCGCCATCCTGCGGCGCGGCGAAGCGGGAGTAGAAGAAGCCCTCTGCCCGGCCGTCCCAGGCGATCTGGGAGAATTTCACCCATTGGACCCGGTCGTCCAGCGGCTTGCCGCTGTCGACGTCGATCAGTTGGAGCGTGCGCCAGTCGCTGCCCGCCTCCTGCACGGCATAGGCGAGAGTGCGGCCATCGGGGGAGGGCACCCACTCGGCAAGCGCGCTGGCGCCGTCCTTCGCCCAGCCATTGGGGTCGAGCAGCAGGCGCTGTGGGCCGGTCAGCCCTTCGCGGACATAGAGCGGGGTCTGGTTTTCCAGGCCCCGGTTATAGCCGTAGAAATAGCGGCCGCCGGCCTTGCGCGGGACGGTGAAGCGGCCGTGCGAGAGCAGCGCCTGTATCCGGCCCTTGAGCGCGTCGCGACCGGGCAGGTCGTCCAGATAGCGGCGGGTGAGGCTGTTTTCCCGATCGACCCAGTCGCGGACCGCAGGATCGGCGCGCAGGTCGTTCTCCAGCCAGCGATAGGGATCGGCGACCTTCACGCCGAAATGATCCTCGACCAGGTCCAGCCGTTTCGTGACGGGGTAGCGTAGCGTCGCGTCGCCCGCATCGATGGCGGCGCCCTCCGGCCCGGCAAGGGCAGGGGCCGCCGCAAGCAGCAGCGGCAGGATCAGGGCGGCGGCGCGCATCCTCTCTTTCGACTCTTCTTTCCAAACGACAACAGGCCGTGGCTCCTAGAGAGCCACGGCCTGTTGGTAAAGCATTAGTCCTTTTCGCATTCTGCGAGCCGTTGGCTGTTCCAGCCGACTTCAGAATGCTCCGGTCCTGCAGAACAGGACCGGTTAGATCAGGCTTCTTCCAGCTCGTCGCTGCTGAAGACCGGACCGGAGTCCTGGCCCTTGGCATCGACGTCGCGATCGACCAGCTCGATGATCGCCATCGGCGCCGCGTCCGAGGCGCGGAAACCGGCCTTGATCACGCGGGTATAGCCGCCGTTGCGGTCCTTGTAACGCTCGGCCAGGATGTCGAACAGCTTGATCAGCTGTGCGTCGTCCTTCAGGCGGGCGTCGGCCAGACGACGGTTGGACAGGCCACCCTTCTTGGCGAGGGTGATCAGCTTTTCGACGTAGGGACGCAGTTCCTTGGCCTTGGCAGTGCCGGTCAGGATCTGCTCATGCTTGATCAGCGAGGCGGCGAGGTTGCGAAGCAGGGCGGTACGATGACCGGTGCTGCGCTGAAGCTTACGATGACCAACTTTATGACGCATGTTTCATTCCTTCGTTCGTTAAGGGGCCGTTTGAGGTACCCCAGACCAGGCGGTGTTTGCGGGGACCGCCCCGTGCCCCATCAAGGAACCGGGCCGGAACATCTGTCCCGGCCCCGTACCTTTTAGCCCAGCAGCTCTTGTTCGAGCTTCTTGGCCATTTCTTCGATATTCTCCGGCGGCCAGCCGGGGATGTCCATGCCTAGGCGCAGGCCCATGGACGACAGCACTTCCTTGATTTCGTTCAGCGACTTGCGGCCGAAATTGGGGGTGCGCAGCATCTCGGCTTCGGTCTTCTGGACCAGATCGCCGATATAGATGATGTTGTCGTTCTTGAGGCAGTTGGCCGAGCGGACCGACAGTTCCAGTTCGTCCACCTTCTTGAGAAGATAGCGGTTGATCTGGTTCGTGTCGCTTTCGCCTTCCGACGCGGCGGCGGCGGTGTGACCCGCAGCAGGGGCAGCGGCAGGCAGCGCGTCTTCGAAGTGGACGAACAGCTGGAGCTGGTCCTGAAGGATGCGGGCGGCATAGGCCACTGCATCTTCCGGCGTCACGGTGCCGTCGGTTTCGAGCGTCAGCGACAGCTTGTCATAGTCCAGTTCCTGGCCGACGCGGGTGTTATCCACCTTGTAGGCGACCTGGCGGACCGGCGAGTAGAGCGCGTCGATCGGGATAAGGCCGATGGGCGCATCTGCCGGACGGTTGGCGACGGCGGGGACATAGCCCTTGCCGACGTCAGCGGTCAGTTCCATGTTGAGCGTCGCGCCCTGGTCCAGATGGCAGATGATCAGGTCCGGGTTCATCACTTCGATGTCGCCAACAACGCTGATGTCGCCAGCCTTGACCACGGCCGGGCCGGTGGCGGACAGCTGAAGACGCTTGGGGCCTTCGCCTTCCATGCGCAGCGCGACCTGCTTGATGTTCAGGACGATGTCGGTGACGTCTTCACGCACGCCGGCGAGCGACGAGAATTCGTGCAGGACGTTCTCGATCTTGATCGAGGTGACCGCCGCGCCCTGAAGCGAGGACAGAAGAACCCGACGCAGCGCGTTGCCGAGCGTCAGGCCGAAGCCGCGCTCCAGCGGTTCGGCAACGAAGGTCGCCTTACGCTTGCCGTCGCCCGACGCCTTGATCTCAAGGCTGCTGGGCTTCTTCAATTCCTGCCAGTTCTTCATGTTGACAGTCATGTATTTCCCCTGGGGATGGGCCGAAACGCTTGTGAAATCCTGCACCCGACAGGACGTTTCGGCGATGCAAACGGGTAAACGGGCGACGCGTCCGCCGCCCGCATGTCATGCAGCGCTGCGTTTAGACGCGGCGACGCTTGGACGGACGCACGCCATTGTGCGGGATCGGCGTGACGTCGCGGATCGAGGTGATGTGGAAGCCGACGGCCTGCAGCGCGCGCAGAGCCGATTCACGGCCCGAACCCGGACCCTTGACTTCGACTTCCAGGGTACGGACGCCATGTTCGGCGGCCTTGCGGCCGGCGTCTTCGGCGCACACCTGAGCGGCGTACGGGGTCGACTTGCGGCTGCCCTTGAAGCCCATCATGCCGGCCGAGGACCACGAAATCGCGTTGCCCTGGGCGTCGGTGATGGTCACCATGGTGTTGTTGAAGCTGGCGTTGACGTGCGCGACGCCGGCCGAGATGTTTTTGCGTTCGCGGCGCTTAATGCGCTGGGGTTCGCGTGCCATTTTGCTCTTATCCTACTGAAATCGTTCAAAAGTAGAAGTCGTCGGAGGGTCATGCCGAAGCGATGACCCTCAACGATTACTTCTTCTTGCCAGCGATCGGCTTCGCCTTGCCCTTGCGGGTGCGCGCATTGGTGTGCGTGCGCTGACCGCGGACCGGCAGGCCCTTGCGATGACGCAGGCCGCGATAGCAGGCCAGATCCATCAGGCGCTTGATGTTCATCGCGGTGTCGCGACGCAGATCGCCTTCCACGGTCAGGTCGGCGTCGATCGTTTCACGGATCTGGAGCACTTCGGCGTCCGAAAGATCCTGCACGCGACGGCTGTGGTCGATGCCCAGCTTGTCGGCGATATCGACGGCCGTCTTGCGACCGATGCCGTGAATGTAGGTGAGCGCGATGATCACGCGCTTGTTGGTCGGGATATTTACACCCGCAATACGTGCCATGGTAATAGTTTCTCCTGCTCCACAGGGCGGCTTGCGCTACCCTATCTCAAAGCGTCCGAGCCGGATTTCCCTGGCGAGGAAAAGCGGCCAATTACAAGACCCCTAGACGCACAAAAGACGGCCAGTGCCAAAAGCACCGCCGCTCGCCGCATGTAGGGGAAGGGGGCCTTTAGCGATTCGGTGGAAAATAGTCAATTGCCGTGCGGCCGGACGCAAGGGTTCGGCGGTTCGCCCCTTTTCCGGTTGAGTGGGGGGACGGGGTCCGGCATGGAAGGGGGATGCGTGCCATTCCCTCCTTTGTCGTCTTCCTCCCCTCGCTGGTGCTGCTGGCGTCCTGCGTCGGCCCCGGTTCCGGTCCGGCGCGCCCGGTCCCGGCGCCGACCCCTACGCCCGCGCGGCCGGCCCCGGCGCCGGTGCCGCCGGCCCAGCCCGCACCTGTGACGACGGAGTGGCAATATCGTCCGGCGACGCCCGGCAACTGGAGTTATCGCGCAGAAGCGGCAGGCGCCGTGGCGGTCTTCGGGACGAGCGCTGCCGATCCGCGTCTGACCCTGCGCTGCGACCGGGCGAGCCGGCGGGTCAGCCTGGCCCGTGCCGGCGCTGGCGGCGCGAGCGCGATCGTCGTGCGCACCAGCTATGGCGCGACCAGCTGGCCCGCGGCGGCGTCGAGCGGTGCGGTACCGCAGATCGTCGCCTTCCGCGCGGCATCGGACACGGTGCTGGATCAGCTTGCCTATAGCCGGGGCAAGTTTGCGGTCGAGGTGGCCGGGCAGGAAGCGCTGATCGTGCCCGCCTGGGCCGAGGTGTCGCGTGTGATCGAGGATTGCCGGGGCTGACCCGTGCGGCGCGTTTCAGACCGAAACGCGGACGGGCAATTATGATTCGAAAAAAGAAAATTACAAGTCTTGATCCTGCGCCCCGTCTGATTCACAGTCCGTCTCGTGGCCGATCAGAGGTTACAAGCGAAGTCGGTCACGCGGGCTTCAACATAGCGAAAGGAGGTGATCCGATGTCTCATGGTTCAGCAATGGGGTCGGTTCAGTCCATTCGGGAAACGCGCCGCTGAGCGACGCCTTTAGCGTCGATCCATCACCTGCAAGCATCAAGAGCGCCGACACACAGGCCGTGTCTGCGGGTGAGCGATAGCGCGATCAACCGTTTTCCTTGGGCGGTGCTTCCGGCCGCTGACCATGTCAATGATGGGCCGTCGGGGCGCAAGCACCCGGCGGCCCCTCTCATGCGTGGGGCATGGTGCAAAAGAGTGGAGATGATGGGGGCGGACGACACGCGTTCTTGCTGTCCCTGAATTGTCGTGCATGTGAACGCGGGGGCGGGCAATGGCCTTCATTCCACCAACCTGTCTGGCGGAGCGCGGCAGGCGGCCTCACGGCAATGGGCGACCGCGCGGCATGACTCAGCCTTGTCTTTACGGGTTGATGCCTCGAACGCCCGATATAATGGCTTTTGTCGCTATGCAGAGGTCGCCGGTGAAGCTTGTACCCGGCGCCATCTGAAATGCAGGGCGCTGTCCCGGCCTTCTCTCGCGATGCAGCGCTATGGTCTGCAAGGCGTGGATGATGCCGCCTTGTTCATACCATATCACCCAGTAATTTCCGCTGTGATAAGCCCGAATGAATCGTCGTTGCGGAACCGTGCCTTCAACGACGTCGGTGCTGTTGAAGGGTTCACCAACGTCGGCCATCCCGTATCCGTCGTGAAAGAAGCGGGCCAGTTCAGCCGACACTTCGTCGGGCAGCGCCTTGATCGAATGGACGAGTGTTGCGCCATTGCCCGGTTCGCATGGGGGAAGGACAGGCATGTCTGGCTGATTGCGCTCCTTCCATGCTCTGGACGGGACAGGGGCCGTTTGAACCATTGCAAGCAAGATGGTGGCGATCATCCGGCATCCTCCACTGGTCAAGAGCTGGCAATCTAGGGCCGCTGGTTTCGATTGCAATGCAGCATGTTGCACGCCGTGCCGCCGGTGTGCGACCTGCCATATATAAAAAGGCGGGCCTGCATGTGCGCTTGCAGGCCCGCCGGGCATGATGCGGTCCGGAACCGGCGAGGGGCACCGAATCCGCTCCTTCTTAGTTTGCAAGCTGGCGGGCGGGATGGTCGATCCGGCCCGCCGTCGCGCCTACCCCCGCATCGTGCCTGTCTCCATGTAACGCTGGTGCCAGGCGAACGCTTCGCCCGGCAGCATCGGCGATTGCAGGCCGAAACTGCCCGTTTGCGCCCGCGCATAATAATCCGCCAGCATCGGCCGGTAATCGGGGTGGGCGCAGCGGGCGATGATTTGCGTCGCGCGCTGGCGCGGGGCGAGGCCGCGCAGGTCGGCAATACCCTGTTCGGTGACGATGACCTGCACATCCTGATTGATATGATCGACATGGCTGCAATGCGGCACGATGGCGGAAATCTTGCCGCCCTTTGCGGTCGAGGGGGTCATGAAGATCGACAGATAGGCGTTGCGCGCAAAGTCGCCCGATCCGCCGATGCCGTTCTGAATGCGCGATCCCATCAGATGAGTGCTGTTGACGTTGCCATAGATGTCCGCCTCTATGAGGCCGTTCATGGCGATGCAGCCCAGCCGCCGGACCAGTTCGGGATGGTTGCTGATCTCCTGCGGGCGCAGCAGCATCTTGTCGCGATAGCGGCCCATGTCGGCATTGAGCCGGGTGGCGGCCTCCGGGCTGAGGGAGAAGGCGGTGGCGCTCGCCATGCGCAGCTTGCCGGAATCCAGCAGGTCCAGCATGCCGTCCTGAATCACTTCGGTGTAAGCGACCATATCGTGGAAGGGCGCGTCGATCAGGCCGGTTAGCACCGCATTGGCGATATTGCCGACGCCAGATTGCAGCGGCAGCAGCGACGCAGGCAGGCGGCCCTGGCGCACTTCATGGCTGAGGAAATCGAGCAGATGACCGGCGATCGCATGGGCGGTCGCATCCGGCGGGGAGAAGGGGGCGTTGCGGTCCGGCGCGTCGGTTTCCACCAGCGCGATTACCTTGGCGGGATCGCAGCGGAAGGTCGGCTGGCCGATGCGTTGGTCGGCGCGGATCAGCGGGATAGGCTGGCGATAGGGCGGCAGGGCGGTGCCGTAATAAATGTCGTGCATCCCCTCCAACGCGGGATTCTGCCAGCTGTTGACCTCCAGGATCACGCCCTTGGCCCGGTCGATCCAGGTCTTGTTGTTGCCGACCGAGGCGGAAGGGATGAGGTCGCCATCGGCGGTGATGCCGGTGACTTCCACGACCGCGACGTCGAGTTCGCCCAGAAAGCCCTGCCACGCCATCGGCGCGACCTGGCTCAGATGCATGTCGAAATAATGCATCTGCCCGGCGTTGATCCGTTCGCGGGCGATGGGATCGCTGTTGTAAGGGAGGCGATATTCGATGCCGTCCGCCTTCGCCAATGCGCCGTCCAGTTCGGGGCCGGTCGATGCGCCGGTCCAGATCTTTACGCGAAAGGGATTGCCGGCGGCATGGGCGGTGATGATGCGGTCGGCCAGCGCCAGTGGCACCGCCTTGGGATAGCCCGATCCGGTGAAGCCGCTCATCCCCACGGTCATGCCGTCCTGGATCAGCGCGGCGGCCTCTGCGGCGGACCGGCTTTTGGCGGCCAGCCCGGTGTGAGCGATACGGTTTACGGACATCCTCTCATCCTCCTTCCGCCCGTTGTGTTGCTGTAGCAATTGGGCGTGGCGATGCAGGTGTGGCCTTTTGGTTCCGGGGACAATAAGGATTGGCCGCACAATATCTGTGCGTGAGTCGTGCATATGTCCGATCTGTTGATCGCGTTGCGAACATTTATCCGGCTGGTCGAAGTGCCCAGCTTTTCGCGCGTGGCGAGGGAAATCCATGCCAGCCACACGACCGTCGCCCGGCGGCTGGACATGGTGGAGGCGCATTTTGGCGTGCGGCTATTCCATCGCACGACGCGGCGGCTGGTGCCGACGGCGGACGCCGACCAGTTGCTGGTCCATGCCCGGACCATGCTGGATGCGCTCGACCTGGCGGAGGCGGATTTCGGGCCGGAGCGGGACCAGCCGCATGGTCTGGTACGGATCGGGCTGACGACGGCGCTGGGCCTCCATTATGTGGAGCGGTTGGGCGAACTGGGGCGGCGCTATCCCGGCTTGCAGATCGACTGCGCCATGACCGATTGGCAGCGCGACGTGGTGGAGGACCGGCTGGACCTGGCGGTGCGGGTTGGGCCGATCGGCGACGATAGTCTGGTCGCGCATCCGCTGGGGCGGTTGGCGCGGCGGTTGGTGGCGCATCCCGACTATCTGGCCGCGCATGGCGTGCCGACGTCGGCCGACGCGCTGACGGGGCATCAGTGCATCGCCTATGCCTATGGCGATATGCCCGCGCGCTGGACGATCGACGGGCGGGAACGGCTGGTGGAGGGGCTGGTCCGGTCAGACAATAGCGAGGCGGTGCATCGCGCGGCGTTGAGCGGCCTTGGTATCGCGCTGCTGCCGGCGATCCGGGTGGCGGGGGACATGGCGGCGGGGCGACTGGTCCCGGTGTTGCCGGACAGCGTCATCGCCCCGCTGGATATTTTCGCGGTGCACCCGTCGCGCCGTCGCCTGCCGCCCCGCGCCCGGATCGTGCTGGACTTCATCAAGGCGCATTTCCCGGTGTGAACCGGCAATCTAGACTTGCGTTCATCGCGCCGTCTTGATCCTCTGCGATCATGGTCCCTTATCGTGAAGGAGCATCGACATGTCCCGCGTCCGCTTGCTTGCCCTGATATCGTGCCTTCTGGCTCCACCCGCTCTGGCGGAGACACCAAACGATGTTCGCGATCTGGTGGGCGCGAAGGGGGCGGGCGGCCAGACGCAATTGCAGGCGCGCGGCTATCGGTTCGTGCGTGTGCAAAGCGGCGACGATCGCAAATGGAGCTATTGGTGGCACGCCGAGCGGCATCAATGTCTGAGCGTGGTGACCTTCGACGGCCGATATCAGTCCATCGTCGCGACCCCAGCGCCCGATTGCGGGCAGGCGGCGCCGGCACATCAGGATGGCGGCTATCACCCTGATCTGGGTCATGCCGGCGCACGGCCGCAACGGAGCGACCCCAGCATGGTCGCAGCCGGAGAGGGCGCAGCGATGGTCGATGGGCGCGCGATAGAGTTGGGCCTGGTCTGTTTTGGCGACGGCCAGCGCCCGACCGTGGCCAATAATCCCGGCTGGACCTGGGACCATGATCGCAAACGCTATGTCTACGACAATCGCGTCGAATTGTCGGCGCAGCAGTTCGATGCGTCGGTGATGCTGCAATTCTGGCCGGGCGGCGGGCGGATCAAACTGCCGCGCAAGCTGGTGCCGCCGATTCATTCGCGCGGCAGCGAGGATGGCTGGTGGGATATCTATAATGTCTCCATGCAGCCGGACCGGATCAGCGGCGAATATCGGCTGAACGGCCTGAACAAGCCGCGCCTGACGGTCGATCGGATCGGCGGCCGGATCAGCATAGCGGGGACCGGCGACTATGGGTTTCGCGGCATGTGCGACACGGTGGACGCGGCGGCGCATCGCCGCTTCTGATGCAGGCCGGGCGGAGGGGCTGCGTCCTCCGCCCGGTCGTGCCTAGCGTTCCGCGCCCTTCGCCTTCCCCCAGGCGCGCGCAGCGGTATAGCCCAGATAGCCGGTGCCGAAGAGCGCATAGAGCGGTTCGGGCAGGGCGTTCAGATAGGCGCGCATCCCCGCCGTGATCGCCGCCGCAATGTCAGGCCGTGCTCCGGCGATCAGCCCCATGGGGAGCGACCAGAGCAGTAGCGCATACATGACATAGAGGAAGGCGGGACGGGCCCGCCGCGTCCAGATGTCGGCCGATTCGGCATCGCTATCCTGTTGCATGAAGCGTCTCCATTAACCGATCCGGTTGGCGAGCCAGCCATAGAGGAAGGCTTCGTTCGCCGGACGCTGTTCCGCCAGTGCGACATAGCGTTCGCCCTGAAGCGCTTCGAGCGCCTTGAGCAGTATCTTGTCCCCGCTCGCGCCGCGCAGGGCGCGAAAGGCGGTCAATGCCGCGAAGGTGCGGGCGCCGGCCTGACGATCGACCTTGAGGTCGGGATAATCCTTCTGGTTGCGATTGAGCGCGTTCAGCGCGCGCTGAAGGAAGCCGGTCGCGGTCGCGACGCCCATGTTGACGCCGGTGTCGAACAGTTCGGCGGCGATCGGCCAGCTCATTTCGGCGATGAAGGCGTAGCCCGGCCGTTCCCAGTAAAGGCGGCGGTAAATGGCTTCCGCGACGCTGCGCGGCAGCAGCTTCATATCGCCCATATAGCCGTTGGCACGGGCGACCTTCAGGGTGATGCCCATATTGGTGGGGCCGCCGCGGTCGGCGGGATGATCGCTGTAACCGCCTTCGCGGGCGATGACCTCTTCGATCAGGTCGTGAATATCCATGGGTCGCCTCCATATCGGGAATGAGGCGAATCATTTATCCCATATGGTTCGCTGTAGGACAGGCGCTTTTTTGCCCGACCAGCTGAAACTAACGAAGAGGGAGAGGATATTGCTGAAAACAGCGGATCCCGCGCTTGCGCTCGGGATATTTTCCCGCGTCCGTCCCCCGGACGGCCGCTAACTTCGGAAAATCTTGGTCGGGACGAGAGGATTCGAACCTCCGACCCCCACACCCCCAGTGTGATGCGCTACCAGGCTGCGCTACGTCCCGACCGGAGGGCGCCCAATAGGGGGCGGAAAAGAAAAGCGCAAGCGCTCAATCGCACCTCTTTTCACACTTTGCCCGAATCCCTAATCATATTGCCTCTTGCCCCCCATCTATGTTAGCCGCCGGCCCTTGATCCGTGCATGCCGACAGGGCGTGTGCGACCGATAGAGACAAGGCAGTCCCACCCATGTTCATTACCCCAGCCTTTGCCCAGACCGCGGGCGGGCAAGCCTCCGGCGCCGGAATCCTGGTGCAGATGGCGCCGCTGGTCCTGATCTTCGTGGTCTTCTATTTCCTGCTGATCCGTCCGCAGCAAAAGAAGATGAAGGAGCATAAGGCCAAGATCGACGCCGTGAAGAAGGGCGATCAGGTCATCACCGGTGGCGGCCTGGTCGGCAAGGTCGTACGCGTGGACGACATCTACGCGGACATCGAACTGGCACCGGGCATGAAGGTCAAGGCGGTCAAGTCGACCCTGACTGAAGTGATCGACCCGACCGCCGCCAAGCCTGCGAACGACTGAGTCCCTCCATGCTGAACTTCTCGCGCTGGGCGATCGCCGCGATCATCCTGCCGCTGGCGATCGGCGTCTTGTGCGCCATCCCCAGCTTCCTGCCCGACGCCACCGTCGCGCACCTGCCCCGCTTCATGCAGACGCGCGTGAATCTTGGCCTCGACCTGTCGGGCGGCAGCCATCTGCTGCTCGAAGCGTCGACCCAGGATGTCGCCAAGCAGCGCCTGACCAACATGGAAGAGCAGGTTCGCACCGAATTGCGCCGGGGCGATCCCAAGATCGCGATCGGTGACATTTCGAGCCGCGACGGGAAGCTCAGCTTCATGGTCCGTGAGCCGAGCCAGGTCGATGCCGCCGTCGAGCGCATCCGCCCGTTGACGCAGGGCGCGGGCCTGACCGGCCAGCGCGACTTCAATGTCGAGGTGGTGAACAGCTCCACCATCACCATCACGCCGACCGATGCCGGCATCAAGAATGCGGTCAAGAGCGCGATGGAGGTTTCGACCGAAGTCATTCGCCGCCGCATCGACGAAATGGGCACGCGCGAACCCACGATCCAGCAGCAGGGCGACAATCGTATCGTCGTGCAGGTGCCGGGGCTGCAAGATCCCAAGGCGCTGAAGGCGCTGCTGGGCCAGACCGCCAAGCTGGAATTCAAGCTGGTCGATACGACCGCCAACCCGGCCGAAGTGGCGCAGGGTCGTGCCCCTGTGGGCAGCGAAGTGCTGCCCTATGTCAACAACCCGTCGGGCGTGCCGTTCATCGCGGTCAAGCGCCAGGTGATGGTGTCGGGCGAGGATCTGAGCGACGCGACCCAGGGTTATGACCAGAGCAACCAGGCGATCGTCAACATCCGCTTCAACAGTTCGGGTGGCCGCAAATTCGGGCAGGTGACGTCGCAGAATGTCAACCGCCCCTTCGCCATCATTCTGGACGGCAAGGTGCTGTCGGCCCCCAATATCAACGAGCCGATCCTGGGCGGCAGCGCGCAGGTCAGCGGCAGCTTCACCGTGGAAAGCGCCAACCAGCTGGCCATCGCGCTGCGCTCGGGCAAGCTGCCCGTCAACTTCGTCGTCGTGGAAGAGCGCACCGTCGGGCCGGGCCTGGGCGCCGACTCGATCCGCGCGGGCCTGATCGCTTCGGTGGTCGCCGTGGTCGCCGTGGCTGTGTTCATGTTCGTGAGCTATGGCCGTTTCGGCATGTATGCGAATCTGGCTGTCGCCATCAACGTGCTGGTCATTCTGGGCGTGATGGGCATGCTGGGCGCTACGCTGACATTGCCGGGCATCGCCGGGTTCGTGCTGACCATCGGTACGGCCGTCGACGCGAACGTGCTGATCTACGAGCGTATCCGTGAGGAGCGGCGACGCGGCCGCAATGTCGTGGCGTCGATCGAACATGGTTACAAGGAAGCCAGCCGCACCATTTTCGAGGCGAACGTGACTCACGCCATCGCTGGCGGCATCATGCTTGCGCTCGGCTCCGGGCCGGTCAAGGGCTTCGCCATCGTGCTGCTGATCGGCATCGCGACCAGCGTGTTCACCGCCGTCACCTTCACCCGCATGGTCGTCGCGAACTGGGTGCGTCGCACCCGTCCGACCGACATTCACATTTAAGAGGGGCGGGAGGACACACCCATGAAACTTCTCAAGCTCGTCCCCGACAACACCAATATCGGCTTCGTCGCCGTGCGGAAATGGGCGTTCGCCCTCACTGCGCTGCTGACGGTGCTGGCGGTCGGCGCCACCCTGCACAAGGGCCTGAACCTCGGCGTCGATTTCGTCGGCGGCCTGATGATCGAGGCGAAATTCCCGCAGGCGGTGGAGACCGACAAGGTGCGCTCCACCATCGGATCGCTGGGCGTGGGCGAAAGCTCGCTCCAGCAGTTCGGCGATCCCAAAACGGTGCAGATCCGTTTGCCGCTGCCCGAACAGGGCGGTGCCGGTGCGGCCAATGCCGTCGTGGAAAAGACCCGCAAGGCGATGGTAGCCGAATTCCCCGGAGTCACCTTCTCCCGCTACGACACGGTGTCGGGCAAGGTGTCGGGTGAGCTGATCCAGAATGGCGTTCTGGCCGTCGTGCTGGCGATCCTGGGCATCGCGGTGTTCAGCTGGTTCCGCTACGAATGGCAGTTCGGCGTGTCGACCTTCGTGGCGATCGTCCACGACGTGCTGATGACGCTGGGCTTCTTTGCCATCACCCAGCTGGAATTCGACCTCAACATCATCGCGGCCGTGCTGACGATCGTGGGCTATTCGATCAACGACAAGATGGTGATCGACGACCGTATCCGCGAAAATATGCGCAAATATCGCAAGATGGACATGAAGTCGCTGATCGACCTGTCTGTCAACGAAACGCTGCCGCGCACGGTGATGACGTCGGTGACGATCCTGCTGGCGTTGGGTGCGCTGCTGTTGCTGGGTGGCCATGTGCTGCGCGGCTTCACCGCCGCCATGATGCTGGGCATTATCGTGGGCACCTATTCGTCGGTCTATGTGTCGTCTTCGCTCCTCATCTCGCTGGGCCTCAGCCCGCAGACGTCGGAAAAGAAGGCGGCCAAGAAGGGCGACTATGCCGGTACCGCCGAGCGGGTCGGCCCCCGCGACGACGGGGCCAAGCCCTGAGCGATTCCGGGATAAAGCTCCGCCGCGACGATAGCGGGCAGGGGCCGATCGTCACCGGCTTTCAGGGCCGGGGCTTCCGGGTGCGCGACGATGTGTTTCCCGGCGGCCTGCTGCTCAGTCCGGTGCGGGCGCTGGCCTGGGCCGATGCGCCGACGTCGGTCGATGCACTGACGATCGAGGCGCTGGGCGACCTGTTCGGCACCGATCCCCGACCGGAATTTCTGTTGCTGGGCACCGGCGCGGGATTGCGCCAGCCGCCGCGTCCCTTCGTCCGCGCGGTCGAGGCGTTGGGGCTGGGCGTGGAGGCGATGGACAGCCGCGCCGCCGCCCGCGCCTGGGGCGTATTGCGCGCCGAAGAGCGGCAGATCGTGGCGGCTTTGCTGCCGCTGTAACGCAGGTGCGGCTGTTACGACGCTGTTCCCTGGCGCAAGCCGGGGTCCAGTATTCAAGGTCTGATCTGGACCCCGGCCTGCGCCGGGGAACATGAAGGCACTATTCTGTCGGGCAGTGCTTGCCCTCTTCCCCTGCTTTGATCAAAGTCGCCCCCTTGCTGAACCCAAGGGGGCTTTTTCATGGCATTTCACCGTCCCGCCGCCGCGCTGATCGCTGCGCTGCTCGTCACCACCAGCGCGCATGCAGCGGCCCCGGATGCGCAGGCGCGGGGGGACGAGCCGGCGTTCCGCGCGCTTTACAAGGAACTGGTGGAGACTGATTCGAGCTGGCCGGATGGCAGTTGCACGGTCGCGGCGGAGCGGATGGGCGCCCGATTGAAGGCGGCGGGCTATGCCGACGGCGACATCGCGATCGTCACCGATCCGGCGCACCCCAAGGAAGGCAATCTGACCGCGATCCTGCGTGGTAGCAATGCCAAGCTGCCGGCCGTGCTGCTGCTCGCCCATATCGACGTAGTCGCGGCCAAGCGCGCCGATTGGGAGCGCGATCCCTTCACCCTGATCGAGGAGGGCGGCTATTTTTACGGTCGCGGTACGTCGGACGACAAGGCGATGGCGGCGGCCTTCACCGATCAGATGATCCGTTACAAGACCGAAGGCTATAAACCCAAGCGCACGATCAAGCTGGCGCTGACCTGCGGCGAGGAGACGGAGAAGGCGCTGAACGGCGTCGAATATCTGCTGAAGAACCGGCCCGATGCGCTGAAGGCGGGTTGGGCGCTGAACGAAGGCGGCGGCGGGTCGCTGGACGAGGCGGGCAAGCCGGTCAGCCAAGGCGTACAGGCCGGCGAGAAGGTCTATCAGGACTTCACCCTGACCGCGACCGCGCCGGGCGGCCACAGCTCGCGCCAGACCCCGCGTTTCAATGCGATCGGCTGGATGGCGGCGGCGCTGGCCCGGATCAACGATTATGATTTCCCGGTCGATCTGACCCCCGCGGCCAAAGCCTATTTCGGCGCGTCGGCGTCGCTCTATCCCACCAAAGTGTCGGCGGCGATGGCGGCGATCGGTACGGGTAAGGCGACAGACGCCGATTATGCGACCGTGTCGGCGGAGAGCGGCAGCTGGAATGCGACTTTGCGCACCACCTGCATCCCGACGCTGATCAATGGCGGGCATGCGCCCAATGCCCAGCCGCAATCGGTGACGGCGAACGTCAATTGCCGCATCATTCCCGGTGAGAGCGTCGAGTCCGTGCTGGCGCGCCTCAGCGACGTCGCTGCCGATCCGAAGGTCAAGGTGACGCTGGCCGATCCGCCGCAGCCCAAATCTTCCGCGCCGGAACTGACGCCGCAGATCATGGGGCCGATCGAGACGCTGACGAAGGAGATGTGGCCGGGCGTGCCGGTGATCCCGCGTCTGGCGACCGGCGCGACCGACGGGCGCTTCACCAATGCGGCGGGTATCCCGACCTATGGTGTGTCGGGCATGTTCGCCGACCCGGACGGGCAGGGCGTCCATGGCCTCAACGAACGTATCCGCGTCAAATCGCTGCTGGACGGGCGGGCGTTCCTCTACCGACTGGTGAAGCTGTACACGCAGTAGGACCAAGATGCCTTGAAGCTAGGTGATTTGGGCCGTTCCCCGGCGCAGGCCGGGGTCCAGCTCAGAGCTTAGGACTGGCGTCGGGGAACGCAGAGCCTTCGATTCCCATCATGGCTTGTCGATATAAGAAAAGGGCCGCCCCATCGGGCGGCCCTTTTCTTTTTGCTGGGGCTGGAATCAGAAGCGGAACTTCACGCCGGCGCGATAGCTCTGATATTTCACGTCCTGGCGCCAGACGGTGGTGTCGGCCGAGAGAGTGAGGTCGATGGTGCCGGTGGTGAGCGTGATGCCACCGCCGACTTCGCCCCAATTCTTGTCCGAACCGCCGAGCGCGAAGGGCGCCGGGCCGCCGGTGCCGCCGACCAGATTGGCCAGCAGGAAGGCTGGCTGGTCGTTGAATTCATGCACGAAGTTGGCGGTCAGGTAAGGCTTGAAGCCGCCGCTGTCCGCCTTGACCGTGGCGCCCAGGCGACCCTGTGCGCTGCGGATGGCGTGGCGCTTGATGACCAGGGCCGCGTCGCCGCCGGTTTCAGCCAGGTTCCCCGAGCTGATATAGGCGCCACGGATAGAGGCGCGCGGCACGATGCTGAACGTTTCGCTGCCCAGCGCCTTGCTGAGGCCCATTTCACCCGACAGCGCCAGTTCCTGGTCGTTGCCATAGAGGGTGTAGGGGTTAACCCCGACCGCGAAGGACCGACGCGACCGCGTGGCCAGCGTACCGGCGCTGCCGACAGCATCCAGCTTCAACCCGCCAAGGTCGAACGCGCCATAGACGGTGCCCTGATACAGGCGTGCGCGTGCCCAGTCATTGGCGCCGGTATTGCCCTTCAATTCGCTGAAGGAGGCGGAAAGTCCGATGACACCATTGTCGCCGAACGCCTTTTCGACGCCCAGCGCGCCGTACCAGCCGTTAAACTGGTCGCTGCCCAGCGGCACGGCGGTGCGCATCGGCGCCGCCTTGCCGTCGATATAGCCACCGGCCAGGAAGGCGCTCATATCGTCGGGCAGCACGCCTTCGCGCGTGGTGGTGTCGCTGTTGCCGCTCTGGTCCATGCCCAGGTCGATATTGTTGAGGCTTGCGGTGGCCAGCTGGATCGGCTGACCGGTCATGGTCAGCGTGCCGCCGAGCGAACCGCCGTCCAGCTTGGTCAGGCGATCGCGATAGAAGCGCGCCATATTGTCGTTGAGCACTTCGGCCATCGACGTCTTGAGCGTTTCGGTGCGCGGCGCCATCGCTTCGAAGCTTGCCTGAATGCCCGCGACGCTCAGCAGGTCCGCCTCGCCATAGAGAGCGGCATATTTGGCATAGAGCGGACGATTCTGGTCGAGCAGCTGGGCAAAGCTGGTCTGGTTCGGCGCGGCGCGATTGACCACGTCGGCATAGCGGCCGGCGTCGATCCGCACGCTGACGCTGTTGTCGCCATAGATCAGCACCGGCTTCAGGATCGCCGACAATTGGGCCGGGGCGGTGAAGGTGCCGTCGATGCCGCCTTGGGCCGTCACGAACGTATATCGGTTGCCATAGCGAAGCTTCGTGCCGGTGGCTGCGCCGAACACGACGTGACCGCCGACGGCGGCGATACCGTCGATCGGATCGCCGATAGCTAGGCGTGACAAGTCGCCGTCGGCCTGCGCCGCGGTGATGGCCGCTGCGGACAGTTGTTCCTGACGCTGCTGCTGGCCGCCACTCTGGCCGCCGGTGGTCGGGGTTCCGGCAGCGCCCTGGCTATCTGCCCCGACGAATTGCGTCGCCTTGACCGCCAGAACGTCGGACACGCCATTGGCGCCCAGGTCGATATGCAGCGTGCTGCCCGAAGCGAGCAGGGCGTTGCCCTCCACGCTGAGCGTACCGACCGTGCCGATGCCGCCGGGGGCCACGGTGCCCAGGACGTTGGTGAAGAAGGGCGCGCGCAGCGTGCCCTTGCCCGACAGCAGGCCGGACAGCAGGAAATAGTCGCCCTGGGTTTGCACCTTGCCGTCGATATTCACCACGCCGGCCAGATGCGTAATATCCATCAGGCTGGTCAGCGATCCTGCGGCGGTGACATCCAGTGTCGATCCAGCGCCCGAAATGGTGAAGCGATCGACGGTCGCGACGGTATCCAGCGTGGTCTTGCCGGCCGCGCGCAGCGTCACGTCATAATAGCGGCCCACGACACCCCGCGAGGCGGCCGGGTCGATATTGTTGGGGATGAACCCCGTCGCCCCGGGCAGGCCGTTGGCCAGCGTCGCGCTGGGCAGGACGGTGGCCGTCACATCGCCCACGGCCTGCGCGTCACGAATGGCGCCGCTGGACAGCGTTGCGCCTTCCGCATTGGGGCTGCGCTCGGCGATTTCGACCTTGCCCTTGCTGTTGGACACGGTCGTGGTGCCGGCGGCCGTCGCGGTGGCCGGGGTGGTGCCGCTATCGCCAGCCTCGACCGGCACGCCATCGACGGTGATCGTGCCCGTACCGACATCATAGCAGATGCCGTCGGGCTGGTAGCAAAGCTGGCCGAATTTCTGCGTGCCATCCTCGCCAAAGGCACCGGCGCCCGCTGTCGTCGGCACGCCGTTCACCAGCCGGCCGCTATTGTCGATAATCCGGTAATTGGGGTCGAGTGCGGTGAGCCAATGGCTAGCGTCGCTCCATTTGCCGTCGCCGGCCTTGGCGGTGGCATAGCGATAGGGATTATTTTCGGCGATCCAGTCCCAGAAGAGATAGAGCGGCTGGTAGAAGGACGAGCCGCCATAGGAACTGGCGGGCTGTTCGAGGAAATAGCGGCTGCCGCCCGAAAGGACGCCGATCACCGTCTTTTCGTTGAACGCCTGGTCCAGGATCAGCGGACCGCCCGAATCGCCACCGGCGGTGGCGCCTTCATTGGGCAGGGCGTCATCCTTGAACAGGTTGAAGTCGAAGGGGTTCTCTCGCTTCGGATCGTCGAAATCGGTGTGATAGAGATTTTGCGAATAGCCGCCGGCTTCGCCGAACAGGAACGCATCCACATCGTCCAGCGAGCCGAGCAGGCCGAGGAAATTTTCGGCCGTCTTGCGGCGGAAGTCGATGCCGAAGCTGTTGCCGGTGGTGCCGCTGCCGCTGCGGCCATAGCCGGTGATGGTCACATGATAGCCGGTGCCGCTCGTCTCGCTGATCGAGGAGGGGGCGGGCAGGGCCGAGAAGAGGACGGCCCAGGTCGGTACGTCGGCGGCGGGCGTGTCCAGCGTCGCCATCGCGACGTCGCCATAGAGGAAGCTGAGTGCCGGCGGGTCGAGCGAGTCCGGATTATAGGCGATGTTGTTGACATTATAGACGCTGAGCGCCGTGTTGGTGCGGTAATTGTTCGAAATCCAGTCGATCACGCCGGGGCGGGCATTCGCTTCGAAGGCGAAGGCCACCGGGGTGCCGCCATTGACGGTGCTATAGTCGGCCGATGTGTAATCATTGACGCAATGGGCAGCGAAGATGACGGTGCGCGGGTTGATGAGCGTTCCGGTGCAAACGAACCCATCGTCGCGATACATGATGCCGACACCGTTCACGCCACTGTCGAGAATGTCCGCGGGAGTCTTGTCGTCGGCCGGCACGACGGCCTGTGCGACAGGTGCGATGCTGAGAGCCGCTATGGCTGCGGAAGCGAGAAGGGCCGAGCGACCGGCGCGCGCCAACAGGCCCGCGCCATTCTTGCGAATGTGCATGTTATAAACTCCCCAAAGACCAAGGGGGAGGCTAGTCAACTGAAATGCCCAAGACAATCAGTCGTATGAAGAAAGTCTGGACTTGTTTCAAAAAGGTCACATTCCTGACTGATTTGTACGATATTAATGCATTACTAACGATGATTGTCATTCATTATATGTTCGTAACGAAACTTGCTCCGCGCATCTGATGTCTTTGGACGACGGTCGGTCGTTACGCCGGACCACCCGGCCGGCGGGTCGCTTGCGTATCGCGGCATATCTGCCTAAGCATGGAGTCAAGTTCCGGCTCCGCTTTGGGGGCTGGCGATAAGCAGAAGTGAGTTACGGCATGGTGCAGCAGAGCCGCCCATCGCCGCAGAGTTCCGGCCCGGCCGGCCGTTATGCGGGCAAGCGCGCCCGTTCCGGTCCGGGCAATGGGAGCAAGGCTGCGGCCATTCCGCCCCCGCCGGTACAGCGGGGCCTTTCGCCCCATGGTGCGCGCGACCGTCGATCCTATGCCGCGATTGACCTCGGCACCAATAATTGCCGCCTGCTGATCGCCAAGCCGTCCGCCGACGGCTTCATCGTCGTCGATGCCTTTTCGCGTATCGTGCGTCTGGGCGAGGGGCTGGCCGCCACTGGCCGGATCAGCGACGCGGCGATCGACCGGGCCATTGCGGCGCTCTCCGTCTGCGCCGACAAGCTGCGCCGCCGTCATGTGACGCTGGCGCGATCGGTCGCGACCGAGGCCTGCCGCCGCGCGTCCAACGGCGCGGAATTCATCCAGCGGGTGTATAAGGAAACCGGCATCGCGCTCGACATCATCAGCGCGCAGGAAGAAGCGCGGCTGGCGGTGCTGGGCTGTCATGCGCTGCTGGAGCCGGGCGAAGGGCCGGCGCTGATCTTCGATATTGGCGGGGGATCGACGGAGCTGGTGCTGGTCGATTCGCACGGCACAACCGGCGCGCCGCGTATCGTCGATTGGGTGAGCGCGCCCTGGGGCGTGGTGTCGCTGACGGAGAGCGAGGCGTTCGACCATGGCAATGCCGCCGACCGGCTGGCTGCCTATGAACGAATGCGCGCGCGCGTGGCGGAGGCGTTCTCGCCCCTGGCCCGTCGCCTGCCCAAGGATGCGCAGGATATTCGGCTGCTCGGCACGTCGGGCACGGTGACGACGCTGGCCAGCCTGCATCTGGGCCTGCCGCGGTACGACCGGCAGGCGATCGACGGCCTGATCGTGCCGTGCGAATCGATGCGGGCGATTTCGGATCGCTTGTCCGGCATGAACCTGGCGGAACGGCAGAAACTGCCCTGCATCGGGACCGAACGGGCCGATCTGGTGGTGGCGGGCTGCGCCATTTTGGAATCGATCCTCGATATCTGGCCGGCGGAGCGACTTGGCGTCGCTGACCGCGGTATCAGAGAGGGTATTTTACGCGGGCTGATGGACCGCGACGGGAGAGTGATGTGAGAGGGTCTGGTGTCGGCAAGGTGCGGGTCAAGACCGCCAAGGGCCGTACGGCGCAGTCGGTGCGCTGGCTGGAGCGGCATCTGAACGATCCCTATGTCCGCAAGGCGAAGGCGGAAGGGTGGCGCAGCCGCGCCGCCTTCAAGCTGATAGAACTGGACGAGAAATTCCATTTCGTGAAGGGATCGAAGGCGGTCGTCGACCTTGGCGTCGCGCCGGGCGGATGGGCGCAGGTGGTGCGGAAAATGGCGCCGAAGGCCGCCGTGGTCGGCATCGACCTGCTGCCGGTTGATCCGATTGCCGGCGTCACTTTGTTCGAAATGGACTTCATGGACGACAAGGCGCCCGATGTGCTGCGTGAGGCGCTGGGGCAGGAGCCGGACCTGATCATTTCCGACATGGCGGCCAATACGGTCGGCCATGCCGCAACCGATCACTTGCGCACCATGGGGCTGGTCGAGGCGGCGGCCTGGTTCGCGGTGGAAAATCTGCGCAAGGGCGGCACCTTCGTCGCCAAGGTGTTTGCGGGCGGCACGGATGGCGAATTGCTGGTCCTGCTCAAGAAGAATTTCACGACGATCAAGCATGCCAAGCCGCCGGCCAGCCGCAAGGGCAGCGTCGAATGGTATGTCGTGGCACAGGGGTTCAAGGGGCGACCGGACGAAGGTACCGATCCAACCTGAGAAGAGCATAGCGGGGGGCATTTGGTCGCAACGGTTTCGACGGTCGCCTATCTGGGGCTGGAGGCACGCGCCGTGGAGGTGCAGTGTCAGCTGGTGCCGGGCCTGCCCAACTTCATCCTCGTCGGCCTGCCCGACAAGGCGGTGGCCGAAAGCCGCGAGCGGGTGCGCAATGCCATCGCCGCGATCGGTCTGTCGCTGCCGCCCAAGCGCATCACGGTAAACCTCTCGCCCGCCGACCTGCCCAAGGAAGGCGTGCCTCTCACGTTTCTGAAACCTATCAATTTGGGTTAAGGTATCGGAAAAGCCTGTTTTTTTTGACACCGCCGAATTGATAGGCTGCCATAAAATCTGAGTGACCAGGGAAGTTCGAATTTTATATTCGAACTTCCCTGGTCGCAACCGCCGAAGGCGGCACTTCCTTAGCGCCACAGCCAACGTGTGCGGCAAGGCCTGAGGGGGCTGAAGACGGCTCCATGGGGCCACTTTGTCATTGAGGCTACACATCAGACACCTGGTGCCGCTCAAGAACCTGTGACAGGCGGGGTCACAGACGTGAGATGAGGCAGCGCCTGAGCGGGTTTTGTTGTCGATCAACGTTGGCGGTTGCTTTTCTCATTTTGGGACATTTAGAGGTCTGGCCGCAGATGCTCTAATTAGCGACTAAGGTGGCACTCGAAATTTTTGAGGTTTTCGAAATGCTAGACCTAATCCAGATAGTCTCATCCACAGGCAATGACATCGCGCTGAAGCAAGTCGAAAGGAAGTTGTTGGAATCTGACTTTAAGGCGATAATAGTCGACGCTGGCGGGCAAAATGATATTGTCGAAGCTGGCGCGAAGATGATTGAACAGATTGCTGAAAACTCCATCAATCCGACGCAGGTGCAAATTATTTCAGCAGATTCTTTGGAAGGGCTGATGCGATCCGACGCGTTTGCGGCGAGTTTGGGGAGAGATATGTCTGACCCCGCCGCTTACGGCGGATATCCGCCAGTCCTGGTTGTGGTTGGTTCACCCGAGTATGCGATCGCCCGTCCAAACGTTTTTTCAATCGATGAATTCGTCGGTCTTGAACTCGGCCAACTGCGTGACCTGTTTAATACGGATGACAGCGAACAGTAGCACGAGCCGGATGGCCAGGGGCGGCAACTAACCTGATCCACGAGAAATACCTGTCGTCCCGCAACCTCCCGTTTCCATGTGGTGCGGCATAATTCGCGCAGCACTTGTTGCGGATCCAGCGTCAGATGCCACGGACAAGATCGTCGATTTGCCTTGTCGCGCAACTTCGATTTGGCGATTGGCGATTCCCTTCAAGTCAGAAGGATTCTACTTCTTGATAGATGGTGGGACATTGGTGTTCGCCATCGATTAGCCACGGATCACGACAACGATCGTGCTGCCGGCTCTCTTGAGCCCCTGGTTCCCGCCGAAAGTCCGCCCAGACTCAAGCTATGCCCGAGTTTCTTCAGGTTCAAGACCAACCGAGTCGGGCTGGCAATCGGTGAGCTCGATCTCTCCGAGGATTTCGGAAGGCTTCACACCCAGGCCCGCCGCTAACGCGAATAGGACGTTGAGCGAGATGTTGAGCTCCCCTCGCTCGATACGTCCGTAACGAGCGCGTTCCACGTTTGCGAGTTGCGCGAATCGCTCCTGAGAGACGCCTTTGGCTTCTCTCAGGCTGCGAATGGTCGCTGCGAGCTTCTTTTGGGCCGTGCTGTACACTTGGCCGTTCAACGAAATACTTGCAATCACGGCAACGCCATATATAGCCACGCCATATATGGCGCTATGTGTTAGCACACTCGATAGGCAGGTCGGACCGACACTTCCTAGCGAACAGCCTCACACCCACTCGTTTGGGAAGAGGCGCTCATCGTGCTGATCCTCGTGGGCCGTAGGGAATGTCGGCCATCGCTTCGGCAAGCCGATGCACAGGAAAATAGTGGGAGCCTCAAGATGAATCTCGTCGCGGACACTTCTCAAGAAACACGCCTTGAGCATGCATCGTGGGGGTCCACCTCCTGTTTGGCATTCCTGATGCCTGAGGCGACGCGCCGCACACTCAGGTCCACGCAATGAAAACCGACTTTTTAAGTTACGAGTACGTGACGTCGCCTTTCAGACCGGATTGGGTCGGAGCATTGCCTCCGGGCGCAAAGATCGGCCTCATAAATGTGAGACGAAACAGTCAGCGGCTCGTCGCGGACATCAGTTGGGGGACGCTCGACGACGCTGGAAGCATAACGTCCGGGACCATCACTATTAAGTGGAAGAACCTAGAAGCCAGTCCGACAAGTGAGGCGGAAAAGCTCCGCCTCTATCGGAATGCCGCGAACGCCCTCAATCGGCGCCTCCGCGGCGTGGTCATAGAGAAGACCGACTATCGACCAAATAGTAGCCCAGAAACGTCGTTCCATGAGGAGGCTCAGGTTAAGCCTTCTTGGCTTCGCGCGGTAGGCGACGCGTATGCACTCTTTGACGAACTTCGGATTGAGGTGGCTGAAGGCATCGGCTTCAAGACGTTTCTTCGAAGATGGACGGAGAGTTCCGCAGAGGGGCAGATTATCGCTATGCTGGAAGCGTTTCGCACCCTTCGCGAATTTCGCCGGCAAGTCACAGCAGAGGTATTTACTCCAGATTTCAAGCGAGCAAAGCCGCCAAAGAATTTCAGCGACGTCATTCCGGGATGATGGTCGTTCGGATAGAAATTTGGCCTGGCGGGGACGAACAGGCCGCTTTCGAGATCGGCCGTATGGATGTAGCCAACGTCGGCGCCGTGGCTGATGTCGGCGCCTATGCAGCCTCCGTCACGCAGAGGGCGACGCCAACAATTGGCGTGCCTAGTTTCGTCCGGAGTGTAACGGTCGCATCTCATCCCCGGGGGGATGGCCCTTGGGCGTTGGTTGCTAGGGTTCTTGGCGAGGCCTCTCGAAAGCCACCTGGTCTGCCCCCACCGAGTGGACCGATTGGTTTGTTAGTGCATTAAGCGCATCGCCGCCATATCCGGACGGAGGTGGAGCGAAGCGGAACCGGAGGCCGGATATGGCGGTGTCGCCGTTTCC